>Ga0222664_1000568_pt1 | contig 19563 bp, 34 predicted proteins | sample AntAcemetagen604_FD_181147 | JGI IMG/M metagenome (GOLD analysis project Ga0222664, IMG submission 181147) | Saline water microbial communities from Ace Lake, Antarctica - #604 | ecosystem: Environmental > Aquatic > Non-marine Saline and Alkaline > Saline | place: Antarctica: Ace Lake...
CGTGGGGCACCAATCTAAGCACGGTCACCACCGCCGACGTGGGCACGGGGCGCGTCGCCTTGTCCGCGATCTACACACGGAGCTGGTCTTTCGAGGCGTAGCCGCCCGCGATAATCCCCCTTGACATCCCCACCCGATACCCGGTAATGTTTGGCTGTTGTTCGGATAGGTTCGGGCACGGATGCCGGGGATTTCGGGCGGGGTTCAGCCGGGCGTTTAACCGGGGGGCAGCCCTGCCAATGGTGGGTCAATCTGATGAGTGAAATGGTTCTCAACGTCGCCAGCGTGCGCTATCCCATTCGCATCACCTGCAATGAGCTGGTCGCCAGCGATGGCCGCAGCGTCATCGGGCTGGCGGTCTTTCGCGATGGGCTGTACATCCACGCCTGCGTGCCGCCACGGCTGCGCAGGCGGGTGCTCGATCACGAGGCGTGGCATTTGTGGGTGATGGAGCTGCACGAGCCGACCGACGAAGAGCAGGTCGCCGACCTGCACGCCAAGGTCGCCGAGCAAACCGCCATCGACATGCGGGCCCAAGGCGGCAACAAAGCCCTGATGGCCCTGCCCCCGTTCGACAAGCCCGCGCTGCCGGACCTGCAATACACCACGGATGCCCCCGGAAGCGACCAGTGGACCAGCCCTCCACCCTCCACCCTGCACCCTGAACCCTCCACCCTGCATTACGAGCCGATCGACATGGTCGAGCAATACCACACCGCCGCCCACGCCAGCGGCAGGCGTGCCCAGTGTGGCGTGTGCCTGACGGTGGTCGCGGGCGATGCCATCGTCACCGGCCCGATCCGCTTTGATGTGCGGCTGGGTGGCCGCGTGGTGGACAGAGCGTTCTACTGCGGCTGCTGCAAACACGTGGTCAAATGGGTGGGCGGCGTCGACTGCGTCGGCACGCCAAACGACGACGTCTGCGGCCCGCCCGAGTTCCTCCGAGGCGACGAAGCCCGCGCGTTCCTCGCCGCGAATCCGCAGGCGATCGCGATGATGGTGTAGGGGGGAAGGGTGTAGGGTTCAGGGGTCAGGGTGGGCACGCCGCCCCTTGCCCCTTGCCCCTGACCCCTGACCAATGGGTCACTCAGTGAGCGACCACCGCAGGCCCATCGCCTCGGCGGCACGCTGCATCGCTGTGCTGCTGACCGCCCGCCTGCCGCTCGCCACCTCGCTGTACGCGCTGCGGGTCATGCCCATTTGCTCGGCCATTCGCGCGCGAGTCCAGCCGCGCGCCTCTCGCTCGCGCTCGATCTCGGCGAGCAGCGGCAGTGCGTCGGCGTCCAGCGGTGCAGGCGCAGGCCCACGTCGAGGCGTGGCAGCGTCCGCCAAGTGCGGAGCGATCTGAGGGTGCCGGACCCGCCGCGTCTGTCTGGCGGCCTGCACGACGGCCTCGCGTTCGACCCGCAAAAGCCCCGCCGCGTCGGCCTCGCGCCGCAGGGCAGCGAGAACGATAGGGCGGCTGGCGGCGCGTGCCTGGTCGATGGCGGGGCCAAGAATGCCAGCGGCGGCGGCGAGGCGATCATCAGGCCACGCCACATCCGGGGCAGCGCGGCGAATCATGCGGGATAGATTTCGGGTGCTGATCTGGCTCATACGGATGTCTCGTGAGGCGGTCGCGTGCGGGTCAGGCAATGGTGAGGCGATCATCGATGTCTGCGTCGATGATGTAGTCGGAGTCAACGGCGACGGCAGCCTCGTTGAACATGCACTCGACGAACTCGGTGGCATCGTCGGCAGTGATGCCGTCTGCGACCAGCGAATCAATTACGGTCTGCCGATGCCACTTGGCATTTTCGCAGGCGGCCTCAAATGGTGTAGGGCATCGCACGGCGTTCAACGTGCATCATGATCGTCGAGATGTTGGTACTTGGCGCGATGTCAATCGCTGTGCCCTTTGATCGCAGGCCGCGCGATTGCGTGCCGCCCATCGCTCCGTGGTCGCTTACGCGGAAGCTGATGAACCGCTTCCCATCCGGCGAATCGGCACAAATGTAAATGCTGTTGGTCGTCGCAGCTTCACTGGCACTGGTGATCTTCCATCCGGCCGCGATCAGATTTGCTGCGATGCTGGATGCCTGCCGCCGCTGGTGATTTTTCTGGACATCGCCACGAAGAGCAGCTTCAAAATCCTGCGTCGATTGGATTGTGATTTGCGTGCTGCTCATGGTCGTATCCCTTATTGCCGGTTCCCGGCGTGGTGCTTGCCCTGCCTCATAAGTACCGGGTGGGCGATCCCGGCAGACGCCCCGAAGGGCGTTTCGGCTCATTCGCTGCACGGCTCCAGCACCATCGGCTTGTCGCCATCGGCCTGGCTGGCCGCGACATGCACTCGGTAGCCGTCGCGGGACAACTTTTTCAGATATGAGAATGGAACGCGAGAGTCACAATCTGCGTGGCCGACATAGGTCACGTCGAAAAGCGTGCCGTGCCCATCGATAGGGTTCGCGTGTGCCACGCCTTTGATTTTTTTGCTAGTCGTCATGGTCGTATCCCTTATTGCCGGTTCCCCCGGCTGGGTGGCGATCAATCAATCACCATGCAAGTAATATATCCTCTTTCGGATACAATGCAACCCCTCGGGATAAGATTTTGTGAATTATTTTTAGCCAGGACCAACCAGCCACAAAAACGCCTTGATCAGGCCCAGCACCACCAGCATGGCCGCGCCAATCGCCATCAACGCAGGCAATTCATTGAGTTGGCGATGATTCATGACTGCCGCTCCCGTTTGAGCAGGGCGATGATCTGGTCGTTCTGCTCGATCAGCCGAGCATCCTTTATTCACTTTCTGGTGGCAGTAGACCCATTTCCCGCTTGCGCCAGTCGGCTCGGTTGCCGCGAATCAGCTTGGTGCGGTCGTTAATCATCATGTCCGGGTCATCGTCCAGCGGGTAGTGGCTCACGCGGTAGACCCATCCCTCGATGTAGTCGCCCTGCATGGCGTCGTAGATAAAAACGAAAATGTGTGTGGTTGATTGGTGATAGCGCCAGCCAGTCACGCCTTCAGCCTTGAGTGCCTGCTTAATGGCGAATCGTCGTCGTCACTGTGCATGTCGCGAGCAAGCCCAATCTGCTGCAGTTTCATATCCGCCTGTGCGTGGATTTCATCACGCTCTGTGTCGCTCATGCCGTCGGGCACTCAACGGGCATGCGCGGGCTTGCGATTTGATTGTGGGCTTGCGATTTGATTGTGAGCTTGTGATTTAATTGTGAGCTTGTGATTTAATTGTGAGCTTGTGATTTAATTGTGAGCTTGTGATTTAATTGTGAGCTTGTGATTTAATTGTGAGCTTGTGATTTAATTGTGAGCTTGTGATTTAATTGTGAGCTTTTCGCAGGCTGTAACGATCCCAGCGTGCTGACCAGCACACCCTGATCGTTGAGCAGCAGCCGCGCCTCAGGCTCCGAGCCGGCGACAATCTCGCCTTGCCGGTCCTCGCCTGTCTCGCTGTCCGCCCCGATGTAGATGTACTTTGGCAATCCCGACCCCCTTCGTTCAATCCTCGTCGTCCTGCAAATCTTCCGCTGACAGGCCTTCGCCCTTGCCCTTGCCCTTGCCAGGCACATCACCTTTTGCCGCATCCTTGCGCCGCATCTTCAGCGGCGGGGCTTGCTCGGCGGCCATCTCTTCGAGCAGCAGCTTGGCGAAATCGGCCTCGCGATGTGCGGGCAGGCTGTGCAGGATCGCACCCATCAGATCGTGATCCTGCTTCGCCGCCCAGCGAATCAACCGCTCCACCACATACTTGCGCGGCAAATCGGTCCAATCGCAGAGCGAATCGAGGTCGCCACTCGCCTCGGGCGTGATCTCCGCAGTCTGTCGCTTGTCCTTCTCCACCGCCATTGTCGCATCTTCCAGAATTATTTTCTCTGTCGCAAGTCACGTCAGGAATTTAACTTACATCGTTTACGGTGTATACAACAGATAAAACGCTGTTGACAGCATCGAAAACGAGATTACCTTACTCCCCATACCGACTACCAGACACTTTCGAGCGTCGAATCAAAAACGAGGTGGACCATGACTGACCTGCAAAACAAGACCCGATTCACCACGGGTGAGATTGCCAAGGTGCTCAATGTCGAAAACCACCGCGTCGACTACCTGGTCGACGTCAAGGGCATCACGTTCATCGAACGCGTCGGCAACTACCGGACCTTCTCCCGCGAACAAGCCCGCGAGATTGCCCAGCACGACGGCAAAAACCCCGACGCATACTTCCCGCTCCCCCCGGAAGCCCCGGAAGCCCCGCTCTCTCCGATCGCCGATGCATCCACCCCCCCCGGAACCCCCGGAAGCCTGACCACGGGCGCGCCGCAAGGTGCTGCCCGTGGCCGGGTGGGGCGGCAGGGCAGTGAGCAGGGGCAAGGGGCCAAGGGGCCAAGTGCCCCCGGAATCGCCGCCCTCCGAACCCCTGACCCCTCCGCCCTTCGGCCCCGGACCACATCCACCCCCAAAGCCTTGAGCGCCTGACCGCAAGGTCGGCGTGTGTTACCCCGGCCAGCCGCCGGTTTGGTTGCCGACGGCTGGCCCTTTTTCCTCGCACTGACCCCTCGGCCCCTGACCCCTGACCCCCGGAGTCGCCCATGCCACGCCTGATGAGCTTCGCCCTGACAACCCCGCAATTCATCGACGGCAGCAAGACCGTCACCCGTCGCAACGGCTGGAAGAACCTCCAGCCCGGCGACATCGTCTCGGCCTGCAAGAAGGCCATGGGCATGAAGAAGGGCGAGAAGGTCGAACGCCTGGGGGACATCGAAATCGTCAGCATCCGCCGCGAACGGCTCGACGCCATCACGCTGGACGACGTCGCCCGCGAAGGCTTTCCGCAGTGGGCACCCGAGCAATTCATCGCGATGTACTGCGCGGCCAACAACTGCCTGCGCGACCGCGAAGTCACCCGCATCGAGTTCCGCCGGGTCGACGCCCAAAGCGTGCCGGCAGCGAAAGCCATCCAGCCACCCAGCGACCAAGCCACCGAGACAACGAGCGTGGATACAGGCCTGATTGGCCGCGTCGAGTTCCGCGACGACGCTGGACTCTCGACCCTGGACCGCAACGGGGTGGCGGTGGTCCTTCTGCCTTCGATTCGCATGCCGCGTCTGGTGACGCGGCGTGAGGTCGATCGGTCGTATCGGCGCAATGAAAAGCAGTGCATGGCTCATGGCCTCAACTGTATTGCCTGACCTCCCCGCATGATTGCGGATAAACGTGAATCCCGCCGCAAATGTGCGGAGAACCCCCGGCCCCCGGAAGCCCCGGAAGTCCGAAAACCTAACCGCCTTTGGCCTGTGGACCCATCACCATGACCAACAGCAACACCAGCCCCGACATCAAAGCCGACGCCGCGCAGCAGGTCTGCGACGTGATCGCCCGTATTGTGCAGGATGAGATTCACTCAGCCGCACAGGTGGCGATGTACGCCGGCGTGCACGTCTCGGCGGTGTACCGCTGGATCAACGATGGCGACTGCCCCGCAGCCTCGGCACTGATCGCGCTCTACCACCACACGCCCAGCGTGGCGGTCAAGACGCTGCTGCGATCACTGATGCCCGCCCCCGGAGTCGCCCCCGCCCCCGGAGCCGGAGCCGGAGTCGCCCCCGACATCGACCAAGCCGCCTACGCGGAAGAGCACCTGATGCCCAGCGCGATCAACCTGGCCACGGACGTGGGCACGGTCCTGCGTTACGCCGCGGCGACGGACGGGCGGCAAGTCGCTGATGTGCCAGCCGACCGCAATGAGCGATGGGAGATGCTCCGCATGACCGAGCAGGAACTGATCGCCATCGAGCAGACATGCCAGCACATGCGGCAGTGCATTGCCGCCCAGCGAGACCAACTAAACGGCAGGCGCACGGCAAGGCCATTGCGACTGGCGGATGACGACCAATAACGGCGGGCCGCGTGGGCCAGTGATACGCCATGGCGACTGGTGTGTGGGGGCACGTAGCCCCCACACCCGGAAGCCACCGCAGGAGACAGCCATGTTTGGATTTTTCAAGAAGCCAAGTCAGCCAAAGCCGCAGCCCCAGGCGGAGCCACAGCCAAAGTCCGCCAGCGAGCCTGCGCCACAGGCCGGGGCCGGGCTGGACGCAGCGAGCAACGTGCAGTTCCTGCCGATGGAGATGGCGTTTGTCATATCGCCCATGACGCCTGAGCAGATGCGGGCTCGTGCTGAGCAGATGGCCCGCAATACGTGGGTGCAGGCGCTGACCGAGGCGATCCACGCCGCTCACAAGTACGAGCCGACGCTGGCGGACCCACGCTACGGCGACAGCTCGTCCTGCCCGGCGTGCAACGTCTGCCGCGAGATCATCGACGGCGTGCGTGGCAATCGCTCGCAGGCGACTTGGCAACCCACCGACGACGACGTGCGGCTGATCTACGAGTCCTACAAGCGATGGCTGCTCTCGGTGCTGGCCGTCAACGCTCCGGGTGTGTGAGACAGCGGAAGTGACAGAGCCTGTGAATGGGATGGTGTGTCATGGCGGATGCCAAGGACGGCGTGAGGTTCATCGGCGAAGTGCAGGACCATCTCGTGCAGGTGCGGCACAAGGACGCGCCGGGGCATTGGACCTTCAGTTGTTGCCGCAAGGGACTGACTGCGCTGCTGGGTATTCCGCTTCGACCGTGCGACAAAATTGAATTCACGCTCACGGCCAGCAACGTGGAGAAGCGGCGTGACTGACCAAGAGCCGACACCGGCACAGGGACTTGCGGGATGCATCGTGGCAATCTTTCTACTCACCTTCATCGCAGCGGCCACAATCGCGATTTTGCGAGTGATGGGCCTGGTGTTTCTCGACTTCGAGCAGTGGCTCAAGACATGGCGGTACTGAGTGATGACCATGGTTCTGACAAGCATCGCAACAGGTTGGGCCGTGTGGTCGCTGGCCTTCTATTGGATGCACCGCAGCTGGCACATCGGCATGAGCCACAAGATGAAAGCGGCCATCATCGTCGGCGAACGCAGGCACCACGAATTGGGCGACACCGATCCGTACGACATCGCCAGCGACCCCGAAGGTGCGTTCGTGAACTTCCCCAAGTTCATCGCGGTGATGTTGAGCCTGGTACTGGCGTGGATCTGGTGTGTGCCGTTCGGTCCACTGGCCGCGCTCACCCTGCTGACGACGTTGGGCGTGTGTTGCATGTGCGACACGCTGATTCACAACTTCGCCCATCTGCCGGAGCGATACGCGTTCTGGCCGTTCGGGTGGATACGACGACTGCACCGCATTCACCACACGACTTGGCGACACAACTATTCGTTCGCGACCGGCATCGTGTGGGACGTGTTGTTCAGGACTTACAAGGGCAAATGATGTCGGGGTAGAGCAGTCTGGTAGCTCGCGTGGCTCATAACCACGAGGTCGCAGGTTCAAATCCTGCCCCCGCCATTTCAGAACCAGAAATCACGCAGGGACACGCCCGCACAGTTGCGGTGCGCGATCACTGCGCCCACAACAGCCGGAGCGAATCATGAGCGGATCATCCAAACTGCTGAGCATCAGCACCCTGCAGGAGATCGACGGCGGCAAGCCCGCCACGGCCGTCAACCACGCCCTGCGGCAGATCGCCAACGACATCATCGACCGCCCAAACGACAAGGCCAAGCGGAAGGTGCTCATTCAGGTCGAGATGGAGCCGGTGCTCGACAGCGACCTGGGCACGCTCGACACCATCGCCACCAGCTTCAAGATCAAGACCAGCGTGCCTGTCCGCCAGTCGCGGTCATATCCCATGCTGCCGCTGAAGGATGGCCGGCTGTCATTCGAGCCGCAGTCCCCCTTCGACCCGCGACAGGGCGCGCTCTTCAGCGAAGACCCCGGAAGCCCAGCCAAAGAAACCATCGACCCCGACACCGGCGAGGTGACCCCCGGAAAGTAGCCCGCAAGTAACCCACGCACGAGGCGTGCGCCTCGGCAACAAACCCCCACACGGAGAGTGAACCATGGCCGACAACGAAGGCAAACTGATCCTTGGCGAGTCCCTCAAGATGGCAGGGCCATTGGACACCGCCCTGCAATGGGCCCGCGACATTGCCGACGAAGCCCGCAAGCCGGGGGTGCTCAAGATCCCCGGCACGCCGTCGCACCTGCAATACATCGCCATGCCCGGCGGCGAGCTGGTCGAGCATTTCGTCAAGCCGCCCTTGCGATACATCCACGTCGGCAGGCTCGACGATCTGATTGCCCTGGGCAAGTCGCCGATGCAGGGCGTGAAGCCCGACGCGGTGATGTGCGTCTACACCGACACATGCGTCGAGTTGATCTTCGACCAGCAGGATGGCAGGGAGCGGGCCTATCTGCCACTGCGCAGGACGCATGAGTTCGATTTCTTCGCGGAGCGGTGTCAGGAGCCTGCAATCGGCGTAGCGGAGCTGCGGGAAGCGTTCGAGGTCAAGCTCCGGAAGACCTACCGCAACACCAAGCTCGTCGAGCAGATTAGCACGCTGGCCAGCACCAACCGCACCGACGCATCGCACAGCGTCAACTATGGCAAGGAAAGCCTCGGGGCCTCGGTGCTGAACGAAGCCAAGGGCGGCGACGCGGGCTTCCCCGACCCGTATCAGGAGTTCAGCGTCAGGGCCTACGCCAATGCCGACCTGGACATCCGCAACGAACTGCAGTGCATCCTCAAGCCCAATGTGAAGTCGGTGCGCTGGCACCTGGAGCCGCTGGAGGATTCCTGGCTGGCGATGTGCGACAGCATCTTGACCACCATCCGCGAGCGGCTGATCGCTGGCTTCAAGGACACGCCCGTCCGCGTCATCGATGGCCAGTTCTTCGCCCAGACTGGCAACTGATTCACCACCCCCATCCACCACCCCGCCACGGCCCAACGGCCTCGGCGTGGCTTCTCCCTGAACCCTAAACCCTTCGCCCCTCATCACGAAAGGAATCACATGGATGGCATCACCAACAAACTCGCATGGCTGATCGTCGGCACCGTCACGCTGCTGCTGATCACCCTCAAGATCTACGGCGTCATTGGCTGGAGCTGGTGGCTGGTCCTGCTGCCCGGTGCCCTGGGTGCCGCGTTCTGGCTGATCGTCATCGCCCTCTTCGTCTTCGCCGTGCTCCGCATGGCCGGCAACCTCGATCGCATTGATTGATATGGCTGACCCACGACCACAACACGAGCAATCGCCATCGCTGCGACTGGCCACCGACACCGAGTCGGCCGGCTCGTGGTGGCACCGCTTCGACTACCTCGTGCGGCTGATCAAGAGCGAGTCGCTGACCACGCTCACGCCTGCGGCGCACTCCGTCTTCATGGTGCTCTACATCCACGCCAACAAACGCATGGTCGCCTTTCCGGGCGCGAAGACCATCGCACGCTTGGCGGGCATGTCAGAGTCCACCGTCGTCAGAGCCCGCAAGCAACTCGTCGATCGCGGCATCATCGAGCAGGTCAACGAGGGCGGCGGGCGCACGAGCACAGCCTATCGCCTGCTCGACCGTGAGTGGCAGGCGCAGACGGATGGCGGCGACACTTCCGGGGGGCCACCGAAATTGAGTGACCACCCCACCGATTTTGATAGGGCAGGTCACTCAAAATCGGTGGGCAGCCCACCGAAAAACGACCCCCTAACTGTGTCCATAGAACCGGAACCATTAACCGACGACGTCGTCGGCGATTTCCCTGGCGAAGTTCTCGGCGAGGTGGTGCCCGATGGGGCGGGTCTGTTCGACGGCGATGCGGTCAAGCGGCTGCTCGTCGGTCGGGACATCGCAGACCGCGACGCGGAACGAGCCGTGCGGCAGTGGGGCGTCAAGCGGTGCATGGACGGCATCACGCACACGGATTTCATCGACAGCAAGGGCGAAATCCGCAAGAGCTGGCGACACGCCTACTTCGCATGGCTCAAGTCCGATGCGGCGATCGACGGTCGGCACGCCCATGCCGAGCAACGCAAGGCCAAGGCCGTCCAAGCCATCGCCAATCGTGACGACAAGCGAGCCGGCGAACAGGCCGAGCGTGACGCGATGCAGCGGCAGCGTGAGGCGGATGACGCATTGCTGGCCAGCACATCACCCCAGGCGATTGAGCAGGCCACCCGGCAAGCGCGGGCGGCCATGCCTGAGCCGGTGCGACGCATGAACGAGGGCAAGACGCTCAGTCACCCCGGCCTGCGTGCGGCCGTGCTGGCGGTGCTGCGGAAGGGAGCACCGCAATGAGCGATCAAGCACTCAATCTGGTGACCCCGGTGCAGATTCTGCAGGCGTGCTGCGATGTCGTCGGCGTGCACCCGGACCTCGTGCGAATCAGGCGAAATCGCAACCCGCTGCTGACCAACACGCGGGGCTGCTACGTCGTCGTGGCCCGCACGCTTTTGCACGCGAGTTACCCCGACCTCGCCCGCGTCGTCAATCGCACCCATTCATCGCTCATCGGCTCATGCAATCAGTGGCGGTACTGGCAGGCCAAGGGCAAGCCGGTCCTCACGCGGCACGGGGACATCGATCGCCAGGACGCGATCGAGCGGGTCATCGCTGCGTTGCGATCGCACCCCGGCATCTACGTGCCCGAGCATCTGCTGAATCTTGCCGCGTCAGCGGGGCGGTACTGGAGCGTGGGCAACGCCCCGACTCGCGCGGCCGACCGAAAGGCGGTGCCGCAATGAGCAGGCAGGAACCATCGCTCTTCGGCGACATCCAGCGTGAACGGATCGACCAGCTCACTGGCCGCACGCTGACACCTCGCCCGGCTGCGCCGGTGGTCCAGCGTGACGCCGAGCGTGCGACGCGCCCGCTGCGGCAAACGCTGGCGGGCATGATCGAGGAGCTGCTTCGCCGGTGCACCCCGATTCATCAGGCCCCAGGGGGCGGGGCTTCCGGGGGGATTGTTGGCGGGATGACAAGTTACGAGATCTATCTCGCGATCAAGGCAGTCCGGCCACAGACCAAAGAGCAAAGCCTCACCGCGCCGCTGCTGGCCCTGCGCGAGCCGCTGAACACGGCGACCGTCTACGACACCGGCCACGTCCGCAAGGGCAGCGCGGGGAAGGACATCACCATCTACGACCACATCAGCCACCGGGCGGGAGGACATCCGTGACCATCACCCAACGTCAACAGATTGATCGGCTGATTGAAGTGGGCGGCGCGTTGCCGCCGCATGAACTGCGGTGGCTCAAGGAGCGCGAAGCCGCCGGCGTGACGCTGGCCGTGCTGGAACGCGAACGGCTGGACCGGCTGGCAAATGCGTATCTCGGAAAGGCGGTGCCCTGATGAGCAGCAACAGCAAAATCGAGTGGACGGACGCGACATGGACGCCGATCAAGGCGCGGCGGAAGGACACCGGCAAGGTCGGCTGGCACTGCGAGAAGGTCAGCGACGGGTGTAAGCACTGCTACAGCGAGACGTTCAACAGCCGCATGCTTCCCAACGGCGGCACCGGGCTGGACTACACGCGGCAGTCGCGAGATAAGGTCGACATCTTCGTCGACGACAAGACGCTGACGCAGCCGCTGCGGTGGAAGAAGCCTCGCAGGGTATTCGTGTGCAGCATGACCGACCTGTTCGGCGAGTTCGTGCCTTTCGACTTCATCGACCGCGTGTTCGCGGTGATGGCACTTTGCCCACAGCACACGTTTCAGGTTCTGACCAAGCGGCCCGAGCGGATGGCGGAGTATTTGACGGAGTTCTACCGCGAAGGCGGGCAGCTCGAAGCGATGAACGAGGACGGGTGGTCACCGATATGGCATGGGCGATACACACCCGAGACCTTCCATCGGCTGGCAGAACTCGACGTGCTCCCCAACGTGATGCTCGGCACCTCCGTCGAGAATCAGCAGCAGGCGGACGCGCGAATCCCGCACCTGCTGCGTTGCCCGGCGGCGGTGCGGTTTTTGTCGGTGGAGCCGTTGCTCGCGCCGGTGGACCTCGACCCCACGGGCTGCGACATCTGCGAATCGAGCGAGAACGTGGAGCACCACAACGGAAGTGACGTGCCGTGGTGCAACGACTGCGACCACGAAGCGGGATCGTTTCGCGGCTGGCTTGACCCCGGCGGCATCGACCTAGTGATATGCGGCGGCGAGTCCGGCCCCGGCGCGCGACCGTGCAACGTGGGCGGCATCCGCAGCATTCTGCAGCAGTGCAGGGCTGATGGGGTGGCGAAGTTCGTGAAGCAGGTCGGTGCAAAACCATACGAAATGGCTGACAACGGGCCTGCGGTGCGTTCATGGGGCGACGCTGAAATCCGAATCAATGGCGAGTACGTGCAAATCCACCTCCGCGACCGCAAGGGCGGCGACATGTCCGAATGGCCGCAGGATTTGCAGGTGCGCGAGATGCCGGTGATCGGGGGTGGGGCATGAGCATCGCCACACTGCCCAACTTCGGCCAGCGGATCACGGCCAAGCGTCGGTCGCCTGCATGCCCCGTCATCATTCGCTGGCGATACGGCGATCCCAATCCAACCAACAAGTGGTGCTACGCAGGCTTGATGCCCTATCCCAACGGCGAGATGGGCTGGGGTGCGATGATCGACGAGCCTGGCCGGGCGATCGTGTTTCCCAACGCATTCAGGGCCATGCGATGGATGCTCGCCAGGCACAACTGGCCAAAGCAATACATGGAATGCTTCCGTGATGGCAGTTGGCAGATCGTGCCGCATGGCGGGGACTTGCCGTTGTTCGCGGAAGCCGAGGTGACGGCATGACAAACCAGCATTGGACCACAAGCGAAACTCACAGACTCGCCACCATGATGAGACAGTGCCTCTCATGGGACGAGGTCGCCAGCCACATGCCTGGCCGGTCGGCTGGGGCGTGTGCTCAGCGGGCGCATCGGTTTGGTCACTATCTCCAAGGGCCGCACACCGGTGCCAGCCGCATGCAGGTGCGGGTCATCCGCCATCGCAATGCTTCGGGCTGGTCGGACATGGACATCGCCACCGAACTGGGCTGTTGCCGCGAGACGGTGACAGGCTGGCGTCGCAAGCTGGGTCTTGCGAGCAATTCGCACAATCAGCGGCATCGCGAGAAGACGCGGATGGCCATGCAGCGACAGCTCGACAATGACGGGCATGAATCGCTTGCGGCGATGCAGCAGGCTGTGCGGGCGAACGATGCATGGCGACAGGGCTGGCCTGCGGACTGCACGCCGATCATGGTGGAGATTATGGATCACCTTGAGCGTGGGCCGTCGTCGCGTCGTGCCTTTTGCGAGGCGACGGGGCGGAAGTACGGCACCAAAGCCGCGCAAACGACCAAGGGCAAGAGCGCGTTTCACGCGTTGGTGCAGCGAGGCTACATCCGCCGGCTTGGGCGCATGCAGTTCGCACCGGGCAAGGGCAAGACCGAGTTTCACTTTGAGCTATTGATCACGCGACGCGCGGCCAACCTTGGCCGGGGCGTGTTCGCAGAGCAGGAGGAAGCAGCATGAACACGTTGACGGTTCGGAATCCGCAGGCGGCGCAGATTGTGTTTGGGATGGAGCGGGCGCACACGGTGAAGGTGGCGACGAAGTATCGCGGGCCGGTGTTGATTCACGCGGCGGGGGAACTCAATCGCAAGGAGCGGACGTGGGACTTGCCACATGAGGAGCTGCTGCAGTGTGTCATTGGCATGGCGGAGCTGCATGAGGTCGAGCGGCGGAACGCGGGCGGCTACGAGTGGCGATTTATCAATGCGATGGTGTTCCCCGAGCCGGTGTCGGTGTACTCGCGTGGCGAGTCGGGGCTGTGGGAGCTCGATGGCGAGGACATCGTCGAGCAGATTCAGCAGGCGATGCGGCCAGCCGTGGCGAAGGAGAAGCTGGGCTACAACCGCAGGCTCAATGAGCAGATCACAGACAGCGTACACCCCAGGCGTCGCGACGGCTGGGTGGGGGATTGAAGCGATGACACTGTTCGCTCGATTCGACATTTGCGGGCCCGACGGCTCGCTCTACCTTCGCCGGTGGACGCTGCTCAAGGTGTTTGGCTGGAAACTGACGCTGCATCGCATCGTGCGTCCGGACTACGCCCGCGACTTGCACGACCACCCGTGGTCGTTCGTCACGCTCGTGTTGCGTGGCGGGTATGTCGAGCGAATGCGGGATCGGAAGGGGCTGCTGCAAATTCGCGTCAACCGGCCGGGACGGATTCGCGTCAATCGCGCCCCGCACGCGCACGTCATCGACCGACTGCCCGACGGCGAGGCGTGGACGCTGGTCCTGCATGGCCGCGACAAACGCGAGTGGGGCTTCCACACCGACTGCGGCTGGATGCACTGGCGAAAGTACTGCGATCGCGTCTACGCAGGACGTGGGCCATCTGAAGAAAGCGAGGGAAAACGTGACTGAAACCGACGCAATGATTGCGAACCTGCGACTTGTGGAATCTGGATTCCCGGTTGCGACGCTGAAGGCGATGGCACCCGACGTTGCCGACCGGCTCGCCGAACTCACCGAGCACGTCCGCCACCTCAACGCCGACTACGAGGCTGTGAAGGCGCGGCTGGCGATACTTGACGCCAAGCTGCCGCACTACGCGAAGGGCGGGGCGTTCGTGCCGGGGGTGGATGAGGCGTGGGACAGTGGCGGCAACCTATGCAGCATCATCGATGATTTTGGGTGGGATGGTGCTGGCGGCATCATGTCGAAACATACGGGGGCAGGATTGTTCTACCCCACCGCAGCCGAGTGCGAGGAACACGAATCAGGAAAGGGAGAACGATGAACGCAATCGACATGATCGCCGCAGAGCGTGACATGAAGCTATCGATCAATTCCACGGACGGACAGGGGTCAACCATTGGGGAACGCCTACGTTCTGCACGCGTTGCCGCAGGCATGTCGACACGCGCACTAGCGGAATGCATTGCCCAGCGCGTAAAAATCAGCCATGCGACTTTGGCGAATTATGAGCGTGGCGACACTCAACCAGGCATCGATTTAATTACGGCAGTGGCGGATGAATTGGGCCGCCCTGTTCAGTGGTTTTTGCAATCTGGGTTGACGCTTCGCAACGTTCGCTACCGCCATCGGAAATCGCTGGTTACCCAGACCGCATGCGTTCAATTCGAGTTTGCCGCACAGACGTGGCTTGATGCGTACCTGCACGTCGAAGGGAAGGTCGACGAGCCTCTATCCGAGGCTCGCGCCTTTGACGTCGACGATGTTGAAGGACGAACGTCTGACGAGCGGGCAAGGTGTGTCCGCGAAATGCTCGGTCTCAAGGACGACGAGCCACTCTACTCAGTGCCGAAGGTCATGGAGCAGTTTGGGATACGCGTCGTCGAAGTGTCGACGGACGAAGCGATCGACGGCTTGGCTGCCTTGTTTGGCTCCGAGCGTGTCGCAGTCCTCGCGCGTGGACTCCAAGGCGACAGATCACGGCTGAACGCCGCGCACGAGTTTGGTCATGTTCTGGCTGGCGACGTCGACGCAGAGGTCGAGGACAAGAATGCGCATACCAGAGCCTTTGAGTTCGGCGCGTGCCTGCTGTTGTCACCATCAGTCCTGAAGCAAGCAATCGGGCGGCAATCGATGGTGCATCTGGTTGAAGTGAAGAAGCGATACGGCGTCTCTCTTGCATCAATGATCTACCGAGCCGAGAAACTGCGATATATCACGCCGCGACAGGCAAAAGACACATGGGTGGAGTTTGCCAAGCGAGGCTGGAGGCAGAACGAGCCTGGGATGGTTGCGCCGGACCGCGCACTTCGCTTCGAAGAACTATTTGAACGCTCGATCACCTTGAAGAAGGCGACTTTCGAGGACGTGTCGAAGCACTCCGGGATCAATGTGAATGAACTGAAGCGGCGGCTCAGTGAATCGATCGGATTTCTCGATCATCCCGCAGACAAGATCGACAAGCAGACATCGCATGGTCTGCGACTGGCAAGGTAGCCGGCCAGATCATGCCAAACAAAAAGGGCCGCCATCGGTGGCGGCCCTACGGGATCTGCAGCGACGCCCCAATCAAAGCAACGCTTCAGAAGGAGGTACCTATGGTACGCGAACGTCGGTCTATTGTTCAACTTATGCCCCATGAACACAATCTGCTCCGCGATCTGGTCAAGGCTGGGGCGCTAGTCGTCGCCGAGATTGAGCGGCTACAGCGAGCATCCAAGTGCGAGGAACTGGAGGGCGGGCGATGATACTGGAACGAATCTGTCTGTGGATTGTGGCGGTGCAGGGCATCGCGGCTGCGTTGGCGCTCGCAGGATTTGCCATGTGGTACGGCATCAACAACATAAGCCAGTACCGCGAAGGGTACAGAATGCTGTACAGCAAGGCATCTATGCGGAAGAAAGCGGGACGCCTGCACGAAAAGGCGGGGTTGTACTTGGACGACTACGACAAGGCTCAAGCCACCCGCGAGGCGGGGGAAGGGGCCAGCTCAAAGTGATCCTGCTCTCCATCGATCCATCTTCGACCCGGTCGGGCTACGCGGTGCTGGATGTGCGTGGCTGGCTGTCGGTGTCGGTCATTGAGGCTGGCTATCTGAAGCCGGTGAGGGCGAGCCATCCGCCTTTGATGCGGATCAGGGCGATGGCGGATGACCTGGACGAGCTGGTCGCGTTGCATTCGCCTGCGGCGTGCACGATCGAGCAGACGACGGGCAAGGTGGGGAAGAAGCGACACAAGGGCGGCGGGGCGGGGCTGAGCATTTATGGCGAGGCGATCGGCTACTTGCTGGCGCGGCTGGATGCGTTGATGACGGCGGACCGCGTGTGGCCGATCAACGAGAACGTCTGGACGCACGGCGTGAGCAAGGATGATCGGGTGGCGCTGCTGGCGGCACGTTATCCCGCTTATGCGGCACACATGGGCATGGACAAGGGCGGGGACGTGGCGGATGCGATTGGCCTGGGGGAGTTCTGGGCAATGGAACACTGGACGGAGGAAGCGGCATGACGACGGCGAAAAAGTATCTCACGACGCCTGAGATGTGTGAGCGCTATGGCGTGTCGCGCTGGACGATTGTGCGATGGGAGAAGGATGGCACAATCCCGCCGGCGATTCGCAACAGGGGAAAGCATCCGCGTTGGTGGCTGCCAATGGTCGAGGACTTTGAGCGGCAGCAGGTGCAGTTGGTAGACTCCCAACTACCGGGTAATCGCAACGGGGTAAGAAATGCCGCCACGCAAAGAACAGAAGCCGTACGAGCGTAGTGATCGACCGGGCTGGTATGGCGTCTATTGGGACGAGCATGGCAAGCGCCGCAAGGCGAGCCTGACCGGGCCCGATGGGACGTACGAGGATGCGGTCGTCGAGCTGCGACGCCTGGAAGCGCAGGCGCGGCTTGTGCGTGACGGGCTGGTCAGCCGTCGTGACATTGATCTGGCTGACAACGTGAAGCGATTGCCAGGGGAACTGCTGGCCGAGTGGCTCGACGAGCTGCGTGCAGGCCGGCGAACGCAGGCTTACATCAGGGACTGTGAAGCGACGATCAACGCGTTGATCGAGCATGCGAGGCTGCGATCTGTTGGCGATCTGTCTCGTCAGCACGTGAAGTCGTGGCTTCGCGCGAAGCTCAATCGAGGCGTGTCGGCCAAGACGCATAACCATGCGATGGCGACGGTGCGAACGTTTGCGGGATTCTGCAAGTCTTGCAATGCGCTGCGTGTTGACCCGACCGAAGACATCCAGCGAATGAACACGGATGAGGATGAGCGTGCGAGATCGCGTGCATTGACGCATGCGGAGCTGACGAAGCTGTTGGAGGCGACCCCGCGTGCTCGCAGTCTGTACTACCGCCTGGGGGCGCGGGCGGGGCTGCGATGGGAAGAGATCGGCCGACTGCGCTGGGTGCATGTGGACCTGACGGCGGGGTATCTGCGGCTGGACGCTGGCATCACGAAGAGCAAGCGCAACGACGACCTGCCGATTCAGAGTGACCTGCTGCGGGCACTCAGGGCGTACAAACCTTCCGACGCGCGAGCGGACGAGCGGCTGTTCGCTACGAAGCCGACGCGCATCACGTGGCTGCGGGATCTTCGTAACGCGGGGATCATTCACTTCAATGGACCGATCGCGACGACGCCCTGGCACAAGAAGAAGGGCGTGAAGCGGGGCACGGCTGAGGACTATCGCGATGACCGTGGCCGGGTGCTGGGGCGGCAATGCCTGCGCAAGACGTTCGGCACTCACTTGGCTGCGGTGGAGCCGAACATCAGCATCGTGGCGAAGCTGATGCGGCACAGTGACCCGCGGCTGACGCTATCGCTTTACGAGGACGCCCGGCTGCTCGATTTGGCGGGGGCGGTGAACAAGCTAAACGGGGACACTCCGGGGCCACTTCGGACGGAAAAACCCGCTACTGGCGGCTCCACGATGCAACACAATGATGATGATGAGCCGAAGCTCAAAATTGGCTAACCTCAAAAGTTGCAACGGCTAACAACACGATGCTACACTAAGCAACTCGCACGGGGCGTAGCTCAGCTTGGTAGAGCGCCTGGTTTGGGACCAGTTGTACCACCACCATCTAACTATTTACTGTGTAGTCGGTAATCAGTCGCCGTCAATTCTGTGGTGCCATTCCGGGGACACTTGTATTTGAATCCGATTGTGATAGCATCCCGTCATCGCTGGCCCACGTGCAGGAACTCTGCATCGTGGGTTTTTACCATTTCAAACTGAGTGCAAACGCCAGCCCGAACCGCCGTTCGGGTGTTGTCGTGCGCACTCGCATGGAGGCGATCATGCCATCTTCGAAGATCTTCCGTCTGGCGTTCGTGGTGCTCATGTTGGCGATGGGTACGGCGTTCATGAGTGGTTGTGCTGACCGTGAGTTGATTACACGTGAGCAGCAGAACATCGCTGAGGCCCAGCGTGCTTCTGACGTATTCCATGCGGCACTGGCCAAGTATGAGGCTGAGCTCGCGGCCAATGCGGAGCGAGCCGAGCGAATCAGCACACAGCGCGCTGCCCTGCGTCAGCAGATCCGCGACCTGTCGACCCAGTTGGCGGTGGCGAGTGATGCGACCTTCGACGCGCTGAGTGCGACGCTTAATGCTGCGCGCGACCAGCTTGCAAAGATCGACCAACAAGATCGCGATGTTCAGGTGGTGATTGATCAGGCCCAAGCGAGTATCGCCCAAGGTCAGGCAGAGATTGCGATCCTCGATAAATCGATCGATCGATCAAGGGCGACCATCAGCAGCACGAGGGACAGCCTCGCAGACGGCATCGAAGCGACCGGCGCGGTGCTCGGCGAGGTCGGCACAGCCGCACAGAATGCCGGGGTACCGTGGGCTGGCGTTGCGACTGGTATCGTCGCTAGCGCCGCGACAGCAGTCGCAGCGTGGGCGCGCGGGCGCAAGACAGGCAAGCAAGACGGAGCAACAACCGTCGTGAAGGCTGTCGACGCGGCCAAGATCAATGACACAGTCAATTTCAAGGACCCAACACAGAAGGCGCTGTTGGATGCCAACCTTGGCGCTGCGGGCAAGGCGCTGGTGGACGCGGCACAGGCCAAGTGAGTCGGGGCGTGGATTTTCAGAAAATTTGGTCAAAAACAGGTCAAAAAACCTCGTTTTTGATCAAATAACGAGGGTTTGGGGGGGGGTATTGGGTCCTTTTTAGGGGGGTACGTCGATCGCGGGTCCGTCTCAT
>Ga0222664_1000570_pt1 | contig 19485 bp, 29 predicted proteins | sample AntAcemetagen604_FD_181147 | JGI IMG/M metagenome (GOLD analysis project Ga0222664, IMG submission 181147) | Saline water microbial communities from Ace Lake, Antarctica - #604 | ecosystem: Environmental > Aquatic > Non-marine Saline and Alkaline > Saline | place: Antarctica: Ace Lake...
AGGTTGTATTGCCGCACATGTCTGTGGTTTCAATCTTAGACATAGAGACAGGGCAACCTAAGAACTTCACTTCCTGGTCAATGATCCACTCTGGATCGTCTTCTAGGTCGTAGGGTGGGTTCTGTAACATCTTAATCTCGTTCAAGACAACCTGCTTTCTGGACTCCTTACTCGTCCCGCCGCCCTCTTTCTTCGTAGGAGCTAGGTCTCTAAAGCAAGACTGCAAATCCTTCCACCTTCTCTTGGGGTAGTTTTCTATTACCCAGTCGGTTTCGGCCTTAGTCAAGATGCGAAAGATCTGATAGTCATATAAAACTTTGTTTCTCGTGACTTTGTCTTTGATTCCAAGGAAGAACCCAATAGACCCCAAAGTTTTGAACACTGTAGAGTTTACCTTAGGAGAGAAGAACAACAAGATTTCCATCCACGAGGTGTTCTCAATCTTTTTATTTAGATGCACAAGCATATCTTCAACAGCAATAAAAGCCTTGTCTCCATTCTTGCCAGTCAAAGACTTAATGTCCTTGATGCCAAAGTAGATGATGTCTCCAACGCAATTGAATTGACGCTTAAAATTAGCAATACTAGGAGTTTTCAATTGAAGATCAAAAAGCTTAGCTTCTGACGCTAGTTCATAAACCTCTTGGTGAGCGTCCTGTTTGTCTTTTGCGTAACGAAAATAGGCTACAAAGAACTGTTTGATATAGTGTGCCTTGAAATAAGCACTCCAATACGAATCTAGCCCATAAGCCACTGCGTGAGAATTACTGGTGGCTATTTTATTAGCATAAAAAAGATGGCTATCACTATCAACCTCAATGTCCATAGTGGGCATTGTGCCCAAGCTTTTTATTCTAACTATTTTACTAGATTTCATGTCTACACAATCTTGAACAACTATCTCGTGAAAATATAACAGAATATCAGAAAGAGGTCTAATAACACCATCTTTGCACAAGAATTTATGCTCCATTGTGCATTTTATAGTTTTACCACACTCTAGCTCTAACTCATAGACCTCTAGTGACCCGTGGTCATAAGTCTCTAAGACTTTTACGTATTGGTCAGACAATAAACAGGGAGATAGTACAAAATCTCCAGCTTTAATTTCTGATAGCTGCTTTTCACCGTCTGGTGTTTGTACTACTGAATCCTTCGTAATAGACTTGTTAAAACTGTATCGGGCAGACTTCTCAATCCACCCGAAGATTTCTTCTGCGTCTTTGGCTTCAACCGTCCCGACTTTCTCGCAACCAATGATAAAGTCTTCCTTGACCTTTGCCATCACGTCTGCTTTCTTTTTACCAATGGCCTTTCTAAGAACATCGGCCTCTGACTCAGAGAAACCCGCAAGCTCTTTGGCTATAATCATAGCTTGTTCTTGATAGATCAAAACCCCGTAGGTTGGAGCTAAGAATGGCTCAAGAGAAGGATGTAGATACTCAACGGGTTCTAGTCCGTGCTTTCTGTCTACATAGTGCTGGGACATAGACTTGCCCTGATACATAGCTTTCAAAGAGCCAGGACGAAGAATAGAGATCAGAGCCGCAAGCTCTTCCATATTTTCGGGCTTGACTTTCTTGGACCACGATCTTCCAAGATTGCTTTCAAGTTGAAAAATACCCTTGGTTCTACCTTCCGCGAAAAGCTTCCAGACTTCTGGATCATTCATCGGAATATTATCAATGTCAACTGTCATATTTTTCCCACACAATCAAGTAGTAATCAATGTCCGTATTTGGGACATAGCCGTCATCCCACCAGTAGTCTAAGTTACAATCTGGGCACTGGCCACCATTCCATGTTTTGTCCTCAAATTCACATTCACATCTTGGGCAAGTTATGTCCATTCCAATCTCCTATTCTATGTATAGTCCACCATTAGCAAACGCCTTGTCAATCTTAGGGCTGAGTGTTTTATACATTGCCCTTCTAGTTTTAAGGAATTTAATAATGATGTTTGCCGTATCTTTTACGTCTTGAAGAGCATCGTGGGCGTTCTCGCTTTCCATACCCATTCGCTTTCTGACGTTGTCCATGCTGATAGACTTAATAGTAGGGTCGCTCTCTGTCCATAAGAACATGTCGTCCATCATGTCGTATTTCTTGATAGGATTAAAGAACTTGTTCTGGCCCTTTTTGTCATCCCAGCCTCCATACAACTTTGCCATCCTGTTAATGATTGGCATGTCGTAGTTGATGATGTTGTAGCCAGCAGGAATAGGGGCGAACCAGGTTGTACCCTTCCAGTTGTGCTTATTCACAAAGGCTAAGAACTTAGTCCACACAGCCTTTGGCTTAGGTGCCTTGGCGATCTGTTCTCTAGTCTTTCCCGTGACCTTCAAAGCCTCTTCCTCAAGAGGTGCCAGCCCCGCCGCAATAGCCTTGTCGTCATCTGTTTCTGCCCAGATTTCACTGTTAAACTCGCCCCCCACTTTCTTCATTTCAAGAGTTCGTCCATGTAGGGCGATTGCAGCAAGCTGCGTTGGTTGACACGTATGTGGATCTCTGCCACCGGTTTCAAAGTCAAATACGATGAAGTCTCTATCTGCCATAATTATTTTTATCCTTTTCTCTTAGGGGTGTATCGAAGAGGCCCTCGCTCTCTTCTCTGAATTGTTTTAGTTTCTCTCTCGCTCTTGTTCGTCCTAATCATATTCTTCTGACGCTTGTTCAATAGTGTCTTCTTTCCATTTAGATAGAAAACCTCCTACAAAAACTCCAGCTACAATTTCTTCTTTTAACATTTTCATGGCTACCTCGTTTGTAAATATGGGTCGGTCTCTTTACACAGATCAAGAACACGTTCTTCCCAGCCATTATAGTATCTACGGTTGGGTGTGCCATTCTCCATGATTTGTTTGATATCTTTCAAGGTAGAGTTTTGGAACTCGACCATAAGTCTGGCGATCTCTTCTGTGTCGTTTGACCACCCCTCCCCAAACTCTTCGTCTTTTTTTCTTATTAGCTCAAGGGCCTGTTTCTTTGCATTCATCTTTTTTTTCTCCAATTAGTTCTTGGATTTCCATAAGCTTATCAAGCAACATGAGACCCAAGATATCAAATTTAACGTGACCCAGTGCTTCTAGGTCGTTCATTTCTAGTCCTGCAATCATTTCGCCATTCTTTTCTGGCAACATGGGGCAAACCTTGTGAAGAGGCTCCCTAGAGATAACCACACCAGCGGCGTGTTTACCTTGACTCTTGAATGTGCCCTCAAGTCTAATAGCCTGATCGAAGTATGGAGCGTAGTCGCCCCTTAGGTTTCCCTGTTCATCCAAGTGGCACCACTGACGCAAGCTTTCTGGGTCATTGATTAGGGTCCACCTGATGATAGAACGATCTTCTTCATCCATCAATTCAAGTTGGTCAGAAATAGCAGCCTCGTCAGGGATTGGCTTAGTCATGGCGTTCATTTCATTGAAACCACAAGCTTTGTTCATACGTAGAACTTCTTTTAGGGAGCTTTTACCTTGAAGTCGCCCATAGGTAATCATCTGGCTAACGTTTTCTGGACCATATCTGTATTTGAGATAGGCAATCACTTCATCACGCTTATCTCCTGGAACATCAATATCGATATCTGGCAACGAGACGTGGTCTTCTGTATTACGACCAGCATTGTAGAACCTAGAGAATAATAAGTTAAACTCAATAGGGTCGATCTTTGTAATTCTAATAAGATAGGAGATCAAACAACCAGCAGCAGAGTTATGCACAGCTAACCCTTCTACGTTGTAAGTGTGGGAGTTCTCGACGGTTAGATCGTTAACAAGTCCAGAGTATTTAATTTTTCTTTTCTTTTTTATTTGCATGGTGCCACTTTCTAGCTTTGAGGTAATTTGTCTTTAATATCTCATCATCACTAAATAATACTAAATAATCTTCTCCAGAAGAGAAAAGTGATGATCGTAGTTTTTTTTTGTAGTAAAGCCCTAGCCCTTTAACTTCTACGATTGTTTTCTCATTTATAATAAAGTCTGGAAAATACATCCTAAAGACACCATTTTCGTCTTCATATTCAATTGGATTGTTATAATAGAACCCCGACCTAGACTATATTTCTGTGATTTCGTCAAATTCTGTCAAGTCTTTTGCTGTAACCCAGCCTCTATTGCTCGTTAAGAACTTGTGATCTTCTGTACACCGAATAATTTTGCCGTTTTCCATGGTCATTTCAATTATTTCTTCATCCACTAGATAAGAAAGTGTATCTGCAACAATTTGCGAACCACCAAAAGCGTCTACAACGCTTTCTCCTTTCTTTATTATAGAGATTGGTTTCAATAAGCCGTTAGACATTCTCACCCTCGTGTCTGGCAAAAAGCACCCTCTTCCTGGTCCGCTGATCCAGCCCTTGCTTTTGATGAAGTTAATGATGTCCCATACAATCAAGAAATAACCAAACAGCTTCGCCCCCTTAATAACTCCAAACTCTTCGTTGAATTGGTCTAGGTATCTTTGCTTGGCTTCTTCTTTTTCTACTTTGCCCGTCTTCCCAAGTAATTCATTCCAGCCTTGTCGGCATAGCTGCTTTAGATACTCTTCCTCGGACTCTCCATTTGGAGTGGGGAAGGTTGGCAACATTGGCTTCTCAAGAATATCATACTCTGTACAAGAGTCTACAATACTGCAAATATCCTCACAAACAACTGCGTGATCCTTATTAGGTACGCCAAAGCTATCTTCTGTGAAGAACTTGATATAGGGTTTTAGTTCGTCTTGAACTTTACCCTTACCAATATACTTCATCATGTCGGGAAGGGGCACCTTCAACCCAGAGCATAAAGAAATTCTATGAATATCTACCTCTGACTTGTCCGTGTAGAAGTAATTCTTAATCTTCCCGCCCTTCAAGTAATTATCGCCACCTGGGCACAGTGGCGTCTGTTGCTTACGTCCAACATAGATCAAGTTACCACGTTTGCAGTACTCTTTGATGACAGTCATTTCATCTTGGTGCTGAATAGCTGACACAATTGCGATAAGGTCAAACCAGCCATCTTTGTTTTTAGAAAACAGACTAAACCCATCAAAAGAACACCCAATGATTGGCTTTATACCAGCTTTCTTACACTCTTGAAAGAATCGGACAGTGCCCGAGATACTCTTGTAATCAGAAATACCACATGCGGTATATCCATTGTCTTTGCATTTCTTAACTAAGGCCTTGGGTTTTGAGAATCCTAGTTGTAAGCTGTAGTGCGTGTAGTTACACAGTGGTGCGAATTCTTTTTTCAATTTTTTCTCCGGTTGGTTGTCCTATTCTATGATAGTCGTCGGCGACGTAATCGCCAACCGAAAACCATCAAAAATTCTTGATTATCCTGGGCTTTCGTAGTAGTCCACTTTGAATCCAGGCTTTTTAAGCTTTTTAGTAGCAGCGTCTATGCCGTATGTCTTTATCGTGTCTTCTACGTGTTTACACTTCATCTTTCCCGTCTCTGGGTCTATTTTACTAAACTCGCAAACGTACTTACATTTCCAGCTATTTCTAGCAGAAGATACTGGCCTAGGCTTTTTAGTATTGCTAATTTCTTCAAACTTTTTTCTTAGATGTTCAAGAAACATTTCGTCATCTTCTTTTCCATACATCATAGAGAAAGGTCCGCCGTCTCTTAAAAAGAGTATAGTCATTACTCTATTTTCTACTTCTGGATATAATCTGGATAACGCGTGGTTGTACAACAATAGCTGAGGGTCTTTTTGCAGCTTTGCGTAGTCTTTAACTTCTCCAGTAGCAAAGTCTTTTCTTTGGCCACTTTTGTAGTCTACAACCTCTATAGTGTTGGAGTCTGGCAGCATTACCGAATCTATCGTTCCCTTGATAGATAGTTGCATTTTTTTACCTTCATGCTCGAAGTGTGCCCAGTCCTTCTCTATGGGTAAATCAAAGTGCTTCTCAATCGCTAAAACATTACTAGTTCTTGGGTCATATTCTTTTTTCCAGTTTTTAAGTCCTACATACACAAGTTTCTCTACGAACTTGAAAGTATCTTTAATGGTCTCATCGTCAACCTTTTCAGAAAACTTTGGTTTATTGAAATCTAGTTCTGGATGAGAGGCCACATAGTAGTCATAGCTTCTCCTAATAAGGTCATCTACAAATTTGTCTGTATGCAGCCCCTTTTTAGTAAACTTTACCAATCCTATCGCGTCATCGATAAAAGATTGCTTATCTCCGTCTTGTAGTATTTTTTTACACTTACCTAATATCTCCATAACTCGATGCGTGCAGGTGCCAAGGACCGCCTTAAGACCACTTGCGTTTTGATACCCAAGTCCATATATTTGATAGTATTGCATCTCACAAAAACTATGACAACCTAAAGAACTGCTTCTAAAATAAGGAATTAGTATCCCCATGTTTCACTCCTTGTGTTTAAGTATTAGCTCACACTGTTCATATAAGTATTCTAGTGTAAACTGGTTTTTCATTATGTTGATATCTTTGTGAACTAACCAAATGTTGTCTTTGGTGTACCCTTCTTCGCTGTCTATCCTATCCACAGAGACGGTTTGACAATTTTGCTTCTCTTTTGTTTTCTTAAAAGCTATTGGCGTCTTGGTCATCGCACACAAGCCTCCTTGCTCTTCATACTTGTCCCAAATGTCTTCAATCGTTATGTTAAAGTCTATATTTCTTCTTTTTGCTTGACATTTTACAGAATGAAAAAACCTACCAGGAATTGTGTGGTGAGATCTTTGCCTATTGTGGAAATCCTCTTGTTTTTGACTATAGGTTTTTTCTCTAATGGTGATTCCGTGTTTTTCTAGTGCTTTTCTAACTATAGACTTTCTTTTGAATCCTCCTAGCTCAGCCACCTCTTTCAATGTCATGTTTTTGTCTACATAGTATTCTTCTAAAAATTCTTTTGTGAAAGTTTTAGAGCTATCATACACGTGACCTCTGCTAATGCCATGACGACTCAACGCCTGAGACACAGAGTTTGAAGACTTGATGCCAGTCTCTTTGGTTATGACTTGGATGCTTTTAAGTTGATTTACATAGTGTTCTTCAAGAAAATCTTTGGTTAACATGTCTTTTGGTCCCATTTTAATTTCTCCTTATTTAGAATTGGGAACTTCTACACATATTATACACCCAAAGTTTTATTTATGTCAAATTAAATAATTTGACCTGGCAAACTTCTCAACTAACGCACAAGCGTCTGTAAGTGCTAGGTCTTGGTTGCTGATTACTGCGTCAAAGTTGCCCCAATCATAGACATCTGCGTCTAACGCCACCTCGCTAGGGTGGTCATCTTGAAGCATTTCTCTGTCGAGCCTGATGACATAACCACCAGCATCTTTAATTGCTTGTACTTCATCTGGGAATCTAACGTCTGTTACGATGGCTAACCCTGATTGCTCTGCCTTGATCTTGTTGATCGTGGCGTTTACCCAGATCGGGCAGTGCATCTTTCTTCCAATTTCTGTACCAAAGAACTGCAAGAACTCTCTACCTGTCATCATCCCTTCGGAATGCAAAATTAAGCCTAGTCCATTGGCGATATCTTGGTGTATCTCTTCGGCACCGTCGCAAAGCAAATTATCAGAGTTTGCATTTATTGTAGAGGGCGTTATTACTCCTGGCATATCTTCCCATCGTAGATGGGTAGTCTCCATCTTCTGTGCGTCTGTGCCATAAGCAGAACTTGGTTTAAGTTCAAACAGATTGATAGCAGCTTCTTTCAAAGAGTCTGCAAAGCTATAGTTCTTCACAAAGGGGAAGATTCGATTCTCTGCCGCCTCTAGGAAGGCATAGTCTTTACGACAAAGGTCCAAGACTCCCCAGTCTTCTTTTCCATTCTCAAATTTGGTCAAGACGTTTAGCTCTCCAGTCTCCAACATATTGAAGTCTGACACTACTCCTCTTTGTTGCAGGATAACACCATTCAGGTGATTAGCCGAAGAATTCTTTCCGCTCTGTTTTCTCCCGCTGATTCCGATGATTTTACAACTCATTTTTATCTCCTTTTTTGTGTGAATAATTCTGTAAATTTGTGGCTCTTTCTCGGCAATCTAAAGTTATTACTTTTGTAAAATGTTTCATAAAATCCTAGATTATACCTCTACCCTTGTTTTGAAGCCATGCTTGGCTGACGTTTTGTTAAATTTCAAAGCAGCACAGGCCACTACATCTAATCCATAGTGATCTGCTAAGATCAAGGTAGAAATAATTACGTCTCCAATTTCATCTGCTAAATCAGAGAGTCCTTCTTTTCCACCTTTCATTCCCATTCTCGCCCTTTCGAGCTTCTTCACTTCGTTTAAGACTTCTCCAGCCTCACCTCCCATCTCACAAGCTTTGAATAAAGCACTTTTCTCTTCGCCTCCCCATTCATTTGTTCTTGTTTCAATCGCTTCTATTAATAATTGTAATCTGTCTGAAATCATATTGCGAAAACCTCTACTAGTACGCCAACGAAAAAACTTAAAAAACCTAAGGCTAGCACCATCAGGCTGTATAAAAGAAAATTGTGTGTGCTCATGTCCCTACAGTTGAGAGGACATTTATAATCCTTGGTTGAGGATTGATATGGATTTATAGGTTCGTTTTCATATCCGTGAGGCATTAGTATAGCCCTCTTAGGTCTTTAAGGATTGTGCTTTTGATTTTATCTGGAGCCATTTGGGCTACGTCTCTTCTTGTGGGCACCTTGGGAAAGATAAGCCTAAACATTCTGTCGTACTTACGCTGAATCTTGATCTTGGCTTCTCTTCCAGGTTGGTCGTGGTCTGTCAACACCACTAGCGTGGTGATACCCATTTCGTCTAGTAGGGTTTCATGCCTAGGTGATAGCTCTTTGCCTAGCATACTGATAGCATTGAACACACCACACTCGTGCAACCTCCAAACGTTGCCCTGGCCCTCACTAAGAAAGGCACAGTTAGTCTCTCTTATCTTCTCAATGGCTCTGTGGTGATTGTAGAAGTAGTTTCTCTTGTTGAACCCAGGCTCAATTACAAACTTAGGATCAATATAGTCAAGGGTAGACCTACCAATAGCCCCAACTTGGACAGTACCATCTTTGTTATGGATAGGGATGACGGCCCTATACTTCATAAGGCCGTTGACTTTGCAGTCTCCTACGCCAAAATGATCGATGGTGGCGGGCTCAAATCCACGATAAACGAAGTACTCCGAAGGAACCTGCGTTTCCCACTCCCTGCCGGGCTCGTCTGCGACTTCGTCGGTTGGTTTGTAGAACTTGTCGACCAAGCCAAAAAAGCTGTCAGGGGCCTCCTTGTGGATCTCTACGGTGTCGATGTCTCTGGTGTCTAAATTCAAGACTCTGAAACACCAACCTAGGGTCTCTCCAAAGCTAACCTCTTTTCCTTGCTTTTTAGAGAGCACTCCGCGAATAAGGCCAAAGATATCACAACTGTAGTCAGAGTGACATTCGTGAGTCCAGCACTTCCACATGTTCTTTTCAACACTATAAGTGAAAGCACTAGGATTATCACTATCATCATGAATAGGACAACAACCAACATAGCTACCGCCGTCCTGTTCAACTTCAAGCTCTAAGTTAGCAAAAACCATCTCTAGGTTTTTGTACATAACTGATTTAAGCTGATTCAGATCCGTTTGCTTCGATTTCATCTAGGTCGTCCTCATTTACAAGTCCTGTGTCGTTTTTGATTTCTATGTGTGCGTCGTTCCTGGTTCCTATTTCCAGAAGCTTCGCTTGGTCACCAATCATGTTCATATTGATATAGTTACCATCGACTAGTCCTGGCCCATGCCTAGCGGCGAGAACGACAGCTTTACGGTTGCCATTCTTTGTCCCGTCTTGGGCTATCTCTTCCTCAGACTTGTTCTTGAAGATCGTACACGAAGTACAAAGCCAAACCAATCTGTCAGATCCACTAACCGCGTCGGTGCTTTCCTTACTGATACCATCCCTATTCAATTGAACGAAGGCTAGGCAGGGAATGTCAAGCTTGACACATAGATCGTGTAGGGCCGTAATCTGGAAACCAAGCACTTGATACTCTTGAATGTTACCGCTGATACCCTCAGCCGACATCATCTTCAAGTAATCAAACACCAATAGACAGTCATTTGTATTGCCCTCTTCATCTTGTCCAACTTCGTGCATCACCCATCGCTTAACGATGTTCAGGATACTACTAAAGGATTTACCAGCAACACTAATGTAGTGGTAGGGCAAAGCTTCTAGCTGTCGACCTGCGGCAATGACCTTTGACTTCATGTTTTGGTCTTCTGAGAACTTGCCCGTCTCAATCATCTTAATAGGCACACCACTAAGGTTAGCCAAAATACGATTGATGTGATCCTCTTTGCTCATTTCCGTGTCGAGCATCAAGGTGGGTGTTCCATCTAGTGCTGCATTAACGGCGACGGCGTCACCAAACACAGACTTACCAGTCTTTGGTCTAGCGGCAATTAGGTTAACAGTCTTTCTTCTTAACCCGCCCCCGATTGCTTCATCGTAGTGCTTGAAGTGTGTTGGGATACCAACTAGGTCGCAAGGGTTTTCTTCTAGGTAGGTTAGATGGTCCATGACCCCACTACCAAGTACGATAGTCTTGTCAGTAGATTCACCTTGCCTCACAAACTCTTCAACGGGCCTCTCAAGGATATTGATAATCTCATCAATAGTCTCGCTACCGTTGATATTTGAGACTGTAGCCTTAATACTATCCGCCGTAACACAGATAGACCTCGCATACTCAAACTTCTTAACCTGAACGGCAAAGCTAAAAACATTGGCCTTGTTTACGAAAAAGTTAGATAGCGACTTGATGTAGCTTAGTTCTTGTTCTGTCTGAATAACGTCAAGTAAGTTTAGACCTTCTGCGGCAGACAAGATTGCGGGCAAGTCTACTTGTTGTTCCGCTTCGATTACTCTCTTCAAGCACTTATAGATCACTTGATTGCTAGTAGAAGCAAAGGAGTTTTCTGACAGAACGTCGTGTACCTCTACATAAGCCTCTGATCCGTATTGTAGAAGTCCAGCCAGTACGGCCCTCTCTGCACCATTGTCACATAAATTTTCCATATTCTCTCCTATCTTCCACCGCCAACACAATTTTCACAACGGTAATAAGCCCTACTACTGGTCATCAAACCAGGAGAAATCTCTTTGGGCTGGTGACACACAGAGCAGTTTACCTTAATCATCTCTACTTTCTTGCGAACACGAGGCATTGGGGCTTTCTTGATCTGTGTCTCTTCTTTTCTTTCTTCTCCAGCATCCACCCAAGTATTGCTACTGGCCTGGACTGGAACAGATTTTCTATCTTCCTTATCGTCTCTGTTGACGGTGAAGTCATCATTCACGATTCTTTTGCTCATCGCTGGCGGCTCTTCATACACTGGGCTAGTGTCTTCTGTTTTGTTAGACTTGGCGTCGATGGCTTGAAGTCTGGCAATCAGTTCCTTCATTTGGTCTTGCGTAAGAATATCAAGGACCACGTTTATTAGTTCTTGTTTCGTTATCATTTTCTTGACTTCTCCATTAGTACCTCTCCACGTTTCTTGATGTTGAGAGATTTAAGTTCTAAGATCTGATACTTAGACTCAGCTATGAGTCGTAGCTCTTCGACCTTTTCGGCGTATATGTTTTCGCGAATCACAATTGGTTTCTTTGACTCGTGCTTAGTGTACTTGTCAAAGCCAGACTCTTTCTCGTATTTGCTTACGATCTTTTCTAGCTGACTGTTGCACCAGTTGAGTATAACCCTTTGCTTGTTCGCACAATCCTGAATGTAAGAACAGTATCCAAACAAAAAGTAGGCCCCATCGAGTAATTCTTTGGAGCCCATCTGTCTTAGGTCTTCTTCGGTTAGGTCCGCGTATGATTTATACTGTTCTTTGTATGTCGAGTCTGTAAAGTGATTGCACTCAATAAACTCGTCAATTTGAACTAGATACTTGTCAAGTTCATCCTGGGCGTAATTGCTCTCTCCATTCATCTTCTGCTCCTGAATACTTGAGTACGATTAGTTCGATGTCATTAAGTTCACACCAACGTGCCTTGTCTTCGTCTCTGTTTAAACCTTGAAGAAAAGCAGCCTTGTTCTTATGAAAGAAGGGCGTGTACTCATAATGCTGCTGACCGTGAACCTCTACGGCGAGCCTTAAATTTGGTAGGAAGAAATCGAAGTACAACACTGATTTCTTTTCAGCTATGACGCTGCCTGGAAGCTTTACTTCTTCCAGAACAACGTAGCTGTGATAGATACTAGATATGATTTCTCTAGCTTTTAGATGGTACTTAGACCTGTTCTTAGTAACCATGTTTGAAGTGTTGTACTTAGCGAGGTTCCAACTGTATTCTCTACCGTTAAAACCTAGTACTCTCATGCAAACAACTCATTCATTTTCTCGTTCATAACAGGAATGAACTCAGGATGATCTTGGAAGAATGCTTGCAGCTTAGCCATACCCTGGAATTTGAAGGCCTTGTCGATATTCTCTTGCTTAGAGGTATCAGTGCCCTTCTCTTCTAGGTACTTGGCAACCAACGGATGCTCTGGATCTTCTGATAGGGCACAAACTGTATACCAACCAGAGCCAGAGATTAACCTGTATTCACAAGCAGCTTCTAGCATTTCCTTTACATCGTCAATTCCAATGCCATATCTAAGCCATCCAACAACCTTAGTACCAGGGATAGCCCCAGTATTAGACGTTAGGACTTCCCAGTTTAGACACTGACCAATGTCAGACTCACCCTCTTTGCCCTTCCAAGGTGTCTTGAAATTGATAACAAGGTTTGTACCCACTTGGTATTGGAACATGTTGCCGCAGTCCGTCATCTTAGTCTTACGAGAAGGTCCGGTGTCTGCAATTTGGTGAGCAATACAAATCAGGATAATTCCGTTCTTTGTAATGTAGTGACTAGAACGCTTAAAGAATTGAGCAAGCAGTCTTGGCAGGCTATTTCTAGTCTGTGCATTAAGCTTGTCTTCCATTTCGTTCTTTGGGACCAAACTAGATAGCGAGTCAATCAAGATTACGCAACCCGGCACAGTCTTACCATAACGCTCAGCAATGTCCAAGAACATTTCGCCAGTAACGGCAACCTTGTCTGTAGATTCTACAATCTTCAAAGCTGCAACATCAAGACCCTTGACGCCATCGAAGTTCTGGCTGTTAAGTCTACCTTCACTGTTGAGGTAAACCACTAGCTTGCCCTTCGCTTGACACTTGGCCGCGAAGTTAAGGGCCGCTGTTGTCTTTCCAGTCTTAGGTGCCCCTGCGATACCTACTACTGTTCCTTCTCTGATGCCCCCGTTAAGCGCAGAGTCAAGGGCTGGAGAAACGCTAATGGTTTTTAGCTCTTGGATTTCTCCCAAGACTTCTGAACCACTCTTGATAATGTCGCCGTACTCTTTCAATAGGGCGTTAGAAGTATCATCATCAAACTTCTTCTTCTTTTCTACTGCTGCTTTTTTCGCCATCTTTACCTCTTAGCTTGTTAAGTATAGACCCCTTACCCGCAGGTCTAGCTTTTCTACGAACAGGGTTGTCTTTTACTTCCAGTGTTTCTTCTTTTCTATTCTTCTCTTCTCTAAGAAGCCTTTCGTGATGCTTCTTAATGATGGGCTCAATAGGAGGGTTGATCTTCCAACCTCTGCCGTTTTGAAGACCAATGACTAAGTATCTATTGAAGTCGGGTGACTTGATGGCAGCTAGTACAGCTTCTTCGCTGTATCTTTTAGCAAGGGCTCTCGCCGCATTCATCTGCTTCATCCAAATCCAGTGATTAGGGTCGCCCTTGGTCCAGAATTTGTATCCTGGTTTCTCAAGGTTCATCCTCTCTGCCCTTCTAAGAACTAGATACTCTGCTACATAAGCCTCAAAAGTACAATGCTCACCCGTATGAATATGCTTGTACTTGTACTTATCAGACTGCTCTTTCTGATACTCTCGATTGAACAGCTTCGGCTTTTCTTTAGTCATTATTAGTCTTTGTTTTTAGGTTCCCATTCCCATCCGTAAATCCAGTACATCTTCTTCTTACTCCACCACGAGGGCTCATAATAAAAAGCAACACGTAGGTTTTTTCTGTTGTACCATCCGACCAGTTCTCTGTCTGCGTTGTTTGAACAAGCAAACCCCTTGTCGAAAAGGTGTACATCTTCAAAGACCTTTTGATCTTCTGCTGATAGGTATTCTACCAAAATTTCTTCTACTTCCATATCCACATAGCCTCTCTAAAGCAGTTTTCAATACCGTCTTCAAATGAATCCATGACCTGAAAGGCGGGCAGTTGAATTGTTATTTTTAATACCGAGTCGTTTAACACGGTTCCAATGGTCATCGTTTGTGTCGTTGCGACCCCAGGTGAACCCAGGGCTGACTTACTCAAATACAAACCATCGCCCTCTACGGGCTGTCTGTATACACTAGACCTATACCTAAGGCCCACTTCTTTTACTTTCAATTGCCTTTCTTTGCCCTGCTCAATGATCTTGTACCAATCATCGAATTCGTTAAAGAAATAAAGAGAGTCGTCAGACAGAGTAACGATGATCCAGACCTTAGTCTTATCTTTTCGATACTCTGCCTTCCACTCTTCAAGGCTGCTTACAAGTCTGTGATCTTGACTGTGCATCTTTTTTGCCTTCTTGTTGATCCAGAGCTTCTCTTAAAGTCGTCACCACGCATGGTGGCGGCCTCTGTTGCTACTACGGCTCCACCCTTCTCAGGGTCTCCGTGCCTAGCGAACTGTCCACCAGCCTTTGTCTTCATGATCTTAACATGTTCCACGTAGGTGTTGACGGTTTCTTCTGATCTCTCCAAGAACGCAGAAATAGCTTTTACGCTCTTGTGCATCCAGTTCTCATCGATATAGAACTTGTCTGCCTTACTCAGTGGTCCTGGTTTAGCCATTTAGGATACTCCTGTTTGCTCGCCAGTAGATAGGCTCTCTCTTGCTCTTTAGGAACTCAACATAGTCATTGAAGCAAGCTTCTGTGCATGTTTTGTAACTAAAGAAGTCCTTGAGGTTCTTATTTCTACGAGAAAAAGGACCAGCAGGGTTGTATAGGGAGCCATTATACAGGGCTAACGAATACTTGATAGACTCTGACCCATCACCGTTAGTGGTTACGGTCTTCTTTGCGAAGTAGGGCTCGCTCTCTAGTACTTCTTTGGCATCAATTCCAAAGTAAAGAGTCCCCTGCTTTCTTTGCTCGCCCACTACAAAGTTCTTCTCTTCTTGTCGTAGGGTCACTTCAGCAGTTGAAGGTTGTTGTGGTGCTGGAGTCAATTCTGGCTCCACAGTCTCCTTTGAATCTACAACAGGGCTCGGCCTTACAGGCTGTGCTGGTGTTGTAATTGCGTCAATAGAAGCTTCAACTGTCTTTTCTGTACTTTCTTGCATTAGTATTCTCCGTCGTCGTCGTCGTAAAGGAAGGCGTCATCGTTATTATAGCCGGAATCGCCTTCGAGAGCCGATAAAACTCTGCCCAAAATGCCATTTCGTTGAATATCGCCGTAATTTAACTTGGACACGCCCACGCCCTTCACGCCCTCAAGACGCCCCAGGCAAAAGGCTAGTCCACTCTGACCATGTAAATCGGTCTGGTTCGTATCTCCATTGATAAGAACCTTTGTGTTTTCGCCCATACGGGTGATGAACATCTTGATCTGATCGGAAGTACAGTTCTGTGCTTCGTCAAGGATCATGTAGGCGTTGTTAAAGGTCGCCCCTCTCATCAATTCCAAAGGCTCATATCTAATAGAGCCCTCGTTCATGAATTTGCCGTAGTTAACTTTCTGTAGGAACCACTTTAGGTTCTCTTCCATGGGAGCAAGGTGAGGCATTACCTTTTCACTGACATTGCCAGGGAGGGCACCAAGTTCTCGACCAGTACAGACTAGGGGTCTGGTAACAATGATCTGATCTACCTCTCCAGTGTACAGCTTGTTAGCTGCCATACCAGAGGCAATATAGGATTTACCACTACCTGCGGGACCAGAACAAAAGATGATATCATTCTCGACAATTGTGCGAATGTAATCCTTTTGATTCTTAGACTTGGCAGATAAGCCACGAGGCTTTTGTGAAACTTCCTTTTCTTGGTTTCTAGCTTTACGTCTTGTTGTCATGTTTGCTCTCTGTTAGTGTCCACTTGAGCCGAACCCTTTTGCTCCACGATTGGAGTCAGATAGGGCTTCCGCCTCGATCAATTTGAACCTTGGCACTTCCTGAATCAAGATCTGTGCGATCCTGTCTCCTTTCTCAACCTTGTATAGTGGCGTCCCTTCCTCTCTGTGTGCCATTTGAAGACACACTTTGATTTCTCCACGATAGCCGCTGTCAATGACGCCAGCAAGCACATCAATGCCGTGCTTAGCAGATAGGCCAGAACGCGGCCAGATGAGCCCCACATAGCCCTCTGGGATCTCCATAGAGATATCGGTGCAAACTAGATTGGGGCCATCATACAGCACCACCTCTTTGCTTGCATACAGGTCAAAGCCTGCATCTGATTCATTTGCCTTAGTGGGCAAAGTTGCCGTATCTGACAGTTTAATGACTGCCAGTGGTGCGGGTTCAAACACTTTGTCTACAAACCCATCTATTTTTTTATTTGCCCCTTCAAGAAAGCTATCGATCATCCCGTTGGAGTCGATCTTTCCATTTTTAATGAATCCGTCAAACATTCCTGTGTGCATATTTCCTGACATATTCTCTCCTACTTGTCGTCGTCTGTAAAGACTTCCAATGTGGCTTCGTAAATGTTAATAAGTTGTGGGCTCATGCCAAAACGTTTGGCGTTGTGTTTGATAGACTTTCTGATGTTACCATCGTTATGTCTTTCACTAGCTGCCTTCCAGTCGCATAGCATTTCACTGTGGTCTAGCAAGCTCATGTTGTTGATGGAGCTTCTAAGGGAAGCAGCATAGTCTTTGAGTGTTGCTACCAACTCTGGCTGTGCTTCTTCATTTAATGTTTTAACATGCTCATCCACTAGGTCTGCTTCTTTGCTGTCTACCGAGGGCCAGTGTTCTGGGTGGTGTCGGTTCTTAGCATAGTGGTGATCCAGTGCAGGACCAAGCTTAGCTTTGCTCTCGTCATATTCTGGACTCCCGAATGTAAGTTGACTAAGAACGGGAGTCATTTCTGTGAACAACTCAACCTCTGGACTCTCTAGTTTACTCTGATCGTGCTTCTCACCTCTTCTTATTAAAGAGCACACGAACCTATTAAGGTAATTCCTTACAGTTTCGATGTGTCTAAAGGTATGAAAGCTTGCTGCTTCTTCTTCTTGTGTTAAATTAGACATAACTTCTCCTAAGATAGTCTTCCGTCTTGACAGACCCCGGCTAGAGTCTCGCAAGTCAAACTCGACATTTGTTATATTGTAGCTAGTTGAGCGACTTTTGAACCGATAATTCTCGGTTTTTTTCAAAATACTTTTATGGAAGCTTGTTAGTGGACAAAAAAAGGGCCTCGGTGTCGCTTTAGACACCAAGACCCCTTTCTCAATTCAAATAGATTAAACAATGGTTTCTTCGTCGCCTTCTGGGGCTGTCACGTCTTCAACTACTGGTGCAACAATAGGAGGTCGGTCTCTTCACCTAAGTTGTCAAGTTCACCTCCTTCGACAACTTCAACAGGCTCTTCATCTTTAACAGTTACAATCTCAAGAACTTCAATCCCAACAAACGACGCAGGGGCCGGTGCTGTTAGATCTCCAACTTGATAAGAAGCAGATACAGGATCGCTATCGAACACACCATCATTAGCAATCACTGTTGCCGTAATGCTTGTATTCTCAGGAACCTCAACTACAACTTCTGTCTCAGCAAAAGAAACTGTCTGCTCTAAGACCGTCTCTTGAGTACTCTCGTTAATCACAATGACGCTGTACTCAACAACATCACTAGATGGGGACTTACCCCAATAAACTCTCAACTTTGCTTTCTTCATAGAACAACTCCATAAGTAGATGCCCACAACATGAGGGGGCTTGGGAGGGAACAACCCCTCGGCTAAGTGCCGAGCTAGGTATCTTATTCGTCTAAACATGCTTACCTCTTAAAGAGAGACAATAACATAACGTATACAACGCCAACAATAGAACTAGAAATCCACAAGTTGGCATTTAGGTTTGAATCTTTTTTAAGTTCAGTGTAGGACTTTAAGTGACAATATGCGGCAAGAATACCACAAGCTTGTCTAAAGAATATGTTAAACACAACGCCCATGTGGGCGATAGTTGGGTCTAGTTCTTGTCCTAAGAAATAGGCATGAGACCACGCAAACCCCCAGTATAGGTTGTCTACAATGCTCCCTAAAAAGGAAATAACAACGCCGATAATCAACCACTCCATAGGGTTACTTGGGCCTGCCTTAAATACTCTTAGTGCCTCTTTGCCCCAAATACACAACACCGCAACGGCAAACATCACAGTTGGAACGGTCAGGGCAAGAGAGATTAGTGCTGCTATGTCATTAAACATCAAGTTTTTCTCCAGATAGTATCTCTAGTGTTCGTTTGTGTAGGTCTCGAATGCTACCTAAATTTTCCGCAGAGACTTCCATAAATCTATCTGTCACATCCCTAGTCGTTTGACACTGCTCTTTGCAGCTTTCTTCGTATGAAGACATTAAGGTTTGTACCGCCTTGGTCTTTTTTTGCTCGCCTTTATGAAGGACGTATACGGAAAAGAGCACTATTCCAACCATAATCACCACAGAAATCAATAATTCCATTAGTTCTCTCCCTTGTCCAATTCAAGCCTATTACAAACCCTATTCATGAGACTCTTCAAGTCCTCTTTCCAAGACGTGTCGGCTATCATTTGTGTGGCCTTTGTCATCTTTTCTTGGTCTTGTCTCTCTACAATCTTTGTAATACACTCAATAGATTGTCTGGAAATGTCCCTGTTTTCTTCTTCTAGTCTTTTATTAGAAGCGGAAAGAGATTTCACCCATAGCATCAACACAATCAGAGCACCACCGGAGCCAGTAATTAAACTGACCCAGTAAGGATCTGCCGATGATGTTGCGGCTTCTGCGATTATGTAAAACATGATTGTACCTCACTCTATTATACACCAACTATGCGTACTGAGTTTGGCAAGCTCCCCCTGAACATGCCGTTGTTTCCTCTATTTTGGTATTATCCTCTTCTTCTACCATTCCTGAATAATCGATGTCCTTGTACTCTCTTTGAAGGTCACACCAGTATTTCCAATTATTTACGTCCTTTAGACAGTATGTCATCTTTTTGACATCACCATCGAAGTATCTTTCCGCAAACTGTTTAGACCTTCTAACCCAATCGTGTTGACTCCAAAGCTTTTTATAGCCTTCTTCTGCTGCAAAAACAATGAATGGGGGCACATCTGCACCTTCTTCGGTGCCATTTCTTAGCTCTTGAAGCTCTTTTTCTGCCTCTTCTAACTTACCATAGTCGACCTTCCTGACACCAAGGGCCGCTTCACAAGCACTCCAAAGGTTGCCCTCAAAGGCATGTAATCCATCG
>Ga0222664_1000574_pt1 | contig 19386 bp, 13 predicted proteins | sample AntAcemetagen604_FD_181147 | JGI IMG/M metagenome (GOLD analysis project Ga0222664, IMG submission 181147) | Saline water microbial communities from Ace Lake, Antarctica - #604 | ecosystem: Environmental > Aquatic > Non-marine Saline and Alkaline > Saline | place: Antarctica: Ace Lake...
CAATCGCTCTTTACACCGATTGAAACTATTCCATACTTTATGAATGGGCTACAACTTTACTAGACTACTGTCTTTAAACATAAAGTTTGCGCCCAATCTAATTTCTGGAAGGATTGCGTTCAGTCCTAGCTTAACAGCTAGCAACCTTGTGCTTACACTAAAGCTTCAGCGACACGCGTGCGACTTACTAATGGTTCGAGCTGTTAAACTCGCCCATAAGGGACTTTAACCCTCTAGATTAATTATTTACCTTGCGGTAAATTAAAGATGCCCATGCTGGGCACACACATTGTGTATAAAAAATAGGCGAAACAGCTGTGGTATCAAGGGTTGTAGCCCGCATCAACCTTCTTGTAATTTGACAGGAGAGTGCAACGCAATCGGCTACATATTCTTATACCAACGTTACCAACTATTAACTTAAATACGCCGTTTCATAAAATGGTGTAAATTTGCACCAAATCAGAATTATGACTAGGCAAAGTATATCCTTGACTCAACCAAATGATGACTGGTTAAAAAGTCAAGTTCACTCAAAAGAATATTCAAGTAAAAGCGAACTTGTTAATGACTTAATTAGACAAGCTAGAAACCAACAAAAAAGAATTGATTGGATAAACACAAAGATTGAAAAAGCTGAAAAAAGTGGATTTACTAAAGATTCACAAGATGATATTTTAGCTCAGGCAAAATCAGTTTAATGACAAGCTTCAAATTAAGTGAAGTTGCAAAAGAAGACTTGATTAGAATTTATCAATTTGGAGTAAAAGCTTTTGGAGAAAAACAAGCTAACAGGTATTATAATTCATTTTTTGAATGTTTTATTGAGATTTCGAAGAGACCTAAATCATATGAATCTGTTGATTATATAAGAAAAGGATATCGACGCTGTGTTTGTGGAGTTGATAGCATTTATTTTAGGGAAAATTCTAATTATGTTGAAATTATGGCAATAATTGGAAGGCAAGAACTTTCAAACATTACATAAAAAATAACAGGTGGTAACAAAAAATAAGATGCATAGCTAAAACCTTTATTCCATACTTTAGTGCTTTAGCATTCGGACTGACTATCCCGAATCACCATCGCAAAAGTCAACAAGTTGTCTTTGCCTCGCACCGATTCTTAAGATATTCCACCACGACCGCTTATTTGAAACGTAGGGTATTTGACCTAACTTTTATCGTATAATATAGGCTCAAATCGTATCTTCCCAATTGCTCTTTACACCGATTGAAACTATGCCATACTTTATGAATGGGCTAAACTTTACTAGACTACTTTTTTTAAATATAAAGACTGCTTCCAATCTAATTTCTGGAAGGATTGGGTTTAGTCTTAGCTTCACAGCTAGCAACCTTTTGCTTAGGCTAAAGCTTCTGTGACATGCGTGCGACTTACTAATGGATCGAGCTGTTAAACTTGCCCATAAGGGTCTTTAACCCTCTAGATTAATTTTTTACCTTGGGGTAAATTAAAGATACCCATGCTGGGCACACACATAATGTAAAATTCATTGGGCGTAGGCAGGTTACGAAAGTTTAGCTTCCTTTTGCCCGCCCGGCTGACGCCATTCGGTCGGGATACAATGCAAAATCTGTTTCCAGATTTCGTAATGTTTGATAATTTACAAAACTGTAACCAGTTTTTGCTAATTAGTTAAACGCTAACAGTATCTTTACCAAGCGCCCAACATATCTTACATGGGCGTTATGTGTAATTTTAAATTACCTCATTTTGATGAAAAATCTCCTTATTCTATTGACAGTTGTTTTTATTGTTTTAAATATTCTATTAGGATTAATAGGTATTTCTTCAATATTATTGACAATTTCAATCTATTTTTCAGTTTGGTTTGTCTTCAAAATACTTTTTGACAAATTTTTCATCAAAACAGACCAAAATAGAAACTATCAATTATTTCTAATAACTATAATAATCACATTATTCATATCGGAAGTAACATTGAAATATGTAGCGAAAACTAACCTAACATATTCTGAAAAAAATGGAGATTTTTTTTACAACTCGATGTATAAACAACGTATTCTTGATAATTTTGGCAGGAGATATATACTTAAACAAAATGATATTCAGTTATCAACTCACCCTGCTAACTCTGTATATGTTTTAAGTAAACCCGAATTTACATATACCCATACCTTCAACAGTCTTGGGCTTAGGGATAAAGAACCTATTCTTGACACAAGTATTACAACAATTATAGGTTTTGGGGATAGTTTTACAGAGGGAGTGGGTAGCCCTCAAGACAGCACTTGGCTTAAATTATTAGAGGGCAATCTTAAAAGACTTCACCCGAACAAAAAAATACAAACAATCAACGCAGGAAAAAATGGAAGTGACCCTATAGCAGAGTTACTTTTACTTGAAAGACGACTGTTTATATACAATCCTAAAATTGTTATTGTTTGCATAAACAATTCTGACATTTCTGACGTAATAGTTAGGGGTGGAAAAGAAAGATTTAATAATGGGACAGTAAAATATTCAGAGGGGCCTTGGTGGGAATTCTTTTATTCATATTCTTATATTTTCAGAGGCATTACGCACTCAATTTTTAATCTCAACTATTTACTTCTTACCGACAAACAAAATGAAATCGAAAGTAGAATAGCAATTGAAAAATTAAAAGAAAGTATAGTTACAGACTATGGGAACTTAGCAAAAAAGTATTCATTTAAATTAGTAGTAGTTCTTCACCCATTGCAATATGAATTGGAGGAAAAAAAATTTATGCTAGTGGATTTGTTTTCGGAACTCAAAAAGAACAACTCAATTTTAACGGTTAACTTGTATAATGAGTATTCTACTCTTCAAAAAAACAGCCAATACAACTTCAAAGACTTATATTGGCAAACAGACCTTCACCATAACTCGACAGGATACAGACATTGGGCAGATATATTAACACCAACAATTTCTCCGTTAGTAGAATAAAAAACTACACATAATCGAGTAGACGGCTCCGACTAATCCCGATAGTTATCGGGAAGCCGGAGTACGTACTTCGATTAATTCAGCAACCACCTCTCACAGTTCTGCTGAGCGTAGTCGAAGTACCACCCTACCCTTCGGTGTTGCTTAGGCCAAACCAAGCGGGTCTTCCTCCATTGGCGGACAGGCAGTATACGGCGGTTCGCAACCCATCTTCCCAATCGCTCTTTACACCGATTGAAACTATTACATACTTTATGAATGGGTTACAACTTTACTAGACCACTGTCTTTAAACATAAAGTTTGCTCCCAATCTAATTTCTGGAAGGATTGAGTTAAGTCCTAGCTTCATAGCTAGCAACCTATTGCTTGCGCTAAAGCTTCTTTGACATGCTTGCGACTTACTAATGGTTCGAGCTGTTAAACTCGCCCATAAGGTACTTTAACCCTCTAGATTAATTTTTTACCTTAGGGTAAATTAAAGATACCCATGCTGGGCACACATAGTATGTATAGTGCATAGCACCCTGCAGCATGCTACGACACCATACATTAACCGTCGTGGTTAATTCAGAAACATGCTATAATTGAGTAACAAATTACCTAGTGCTATTTATTTGACTTTACTTTACAATTTAGTGCAATCACAGGCCATTGGTGGAACTATATTTAACCTTTACAACAATTCAAATTCTTTCAATTTTCGACTTTCGTTCCTGCATTTTGAAAGGCATTTTTAAAAGGATTAAATTTTGAGAGTTTCTACCTTTGCCGCAATCGCCCTTCTTTAACTAATCTTGCTTTCAGATTGAGTTATTGAACATGGAAGAGTTTACCTATCAAGATATTGAAGATTACTACGACCAAACCGAAGTGCATTATCGGTATTGGTGGAAGTTAGAAAAATCCCTTGGCCTGCACTATGGAGTTTGGGACGAAAACACCAAAACTACTGCTGATGCAATCATCAATCTCAATCGCGTTTTAATGGAGCTTGGGGAGTTAAAAGAGAACTACCGTGTATTAGATGCGGGATGCGGTGTTGGCGGATCAAGTTTTTATTTGGCTGAGAAATTAAATTGCCAAACTACTGGGGTTACCTTAAGTCAAAAGCAGGTTCATTCCGCCACCCAAAAAGCAACCGAAAAAGGCTTAGAAAAGCAATGTGATTTTTTAAAATGTAGCTATACGGAAACTCCATTTGAAGGCAATAGCTTTGATGCTTGCTGGGCTATTGAAAGCTTAGGTTCTGCACAAAACAAAGCTGACTTTTTCAAAGAAATGAGCCGCATTGTAAAGGCAGGCGGCAAGATCTTAATTGCAGATACTCTAAAGCCAAAGCCAAGCGATATTTCATACAACAAATACATGAAAATGATGCTGAATGGTTGGGCCATTGCAGACATCCTTTCCATTCAAGAAGTAAAAGACATGGCTGCAGATTATGGCTTCACTGTGAAAGCAGAGTATGATGCCAGCCCACAAATCAAAAAATCAGTTGATCAAATTTACAAGGCATACTTAATTGGCCGTTTTGGCTCTCGCTTGTATAACTTCTTCAATAAAAACAAGGTAAGTCGCTTTGCTAAAATTCACTACAAAACAGGCTTAGCACAAAAGAAGACTTTTGATAAAGGCGAATGGAAATACATTTTAATGGTTTTTGAAAAAGGAGAATAAAACAATTTTCCTTAACAAGCTTTAGTAGAGTGGCTATCAATTTGCTTTTAGCAAGCATTACAATTGCTTTGCATATTTCTTACTTTTAACAGCCTAGTAATTAACTTACATATCCAACCTTATCCGATTTACTGAGCGACATTTTTGGATTCAGTATTCCCCTACCCTTTTTTACCTTCAGCTTTTTTGTAGCTCTTGCCTTTCTTACAGCAGCCTAATTCTTCACTAAAGAATTAAAACAAAAAGAAAAATTAGGTTGGTTAAAGTACAAACCCATAAAAATTAAAATTGGCGAAAAAGAAGTCTGACCAAAGAAAGTGAACACTCATTTAAAAAGGACTATTGAGATTATACAAGTGATGACAGAAACAAACGACTTTACTTTTTTGGCTATTTAGAGGAGTATAAAAAATTGAAGTCAATTGAACGGTTTGCTCGAGAGGAAGTTGAACTGAAATAATTCATGAAATAAAATAGCCTTTCTAGTTAGTGGTTACATCATCTTGTAAAAAATAAAGGCCAATAAAAAAATACAGGTAATAAATTTTAAAAACTTTCACCTATTGTAAAGTAACCATATCTATTTTCTTTGCCTTGTCCCCAAGCATAATCAAAACGAATATGCATTCTATCCTTCTCATCTAGTGAGTATCTTAAACCTCCACCAATAGAGGTTTTCCCATTTTTAAAAATTAGGTTTTGAGGTTTATTAGCAACCATGCCGTAAGCTCCAAAAACCACTAAACCTGTTCTGTAAACTAAAGGAGTTCTATATTCTAACTGCACCTCAGCAATGTGTTTGTCTCTATACCTTCCTTCTCTGTAACCCCGCATTCTGAAAGGGCCACCCATCAAACTCATTTGGTTAAAAGGAACATCACCAAAATTAAATTTACCGTAGCCTTGGATGGCAACAACATGATTTGATTTTATATCAATGTATTTTCTAACATCAACAATATGTGTATTAAAGTTAAAGTCACTACCTAAAAATGATTGGTTAAAAAGGTTAGAATACTCTGCATACCAGCCTTTAGTTGATGCAAACACACTATTTCTATTGTCATACAAAAATGAGATTCCAATACCAGAATTAACGCCTCCACCTCCTCCAGGTACTTGCCCTTTTTCAATTAAACCGCCCTGTTCAACCTTATTCATTTTTAAATATTGAAACCAATATCGTGGACCTAAATAAATACTTTTACCTAGTCTTTTTTGAAAAGCAAGCCGAGCTCTTGGAAAAGATGCTGTATATTTTTCCTCATAAAGGGTTTCGTAGTTGTTACCAATTCCATTAAAAAAGTAAGGCCATCTATAAAAACCAACTTCTGCAAGTAGTCTGTATTTATTTTCTTTGAAAAAAATTTCGGCAGGAAGCCAAAAAACTATTTGTTTGTTTAAGGTGTAACCCAATGCCATTCTAACCTGAGAAGGTCTTGTAATACTATCTTTTACTCCCTCTTCATTTCGGTTTAGTTTGAAATATGAAAAACCAGCTACTCCAAAATGCCAATTTGTTTCAGGTAAATAATAAATTGAAGGAACAACTACCGTTCTTTGATTTTTTTCTTCTAAAAGTCCACCAAATAAATTGCTAGAATTTCGTTGTGCAAAACACTGAAAAATGGAAGTGATAAAAATGACAAACAGAAAAATCTTCCTCACTTGGCAAAAGTAAGCACGATTAAGTAGGTTATTGATATCCCAAAAAGCCTAAACCTCGAGGATAATTTAAAAACCAACCAGTAATGCTAAATCTATTTTTTTGTGTTAAACTTACCTCATGCTCAAAACGCTCACTTCTAAAACAAACAAATTTCCCAAAGGTTGGCTCAATAATTTCCTGCGCTCCATTTTCTAAATACAGTATTAATTCACCTCCATCTCCCTTTTTCCAAAACTCATTTAAATATAAAATACAAGAAAAAAGTCTGTTGTTTCTGCCTTTAAACTGGTCAATATGCTTTTCATAAAATGTACCTTTAGGATAAAACGCAAAATGAAATTCATGGTCTCTTATCCCAGCAAAAAACTCATAGTTTAAATGTGAGGTAAGCTCACTCACAAAAAGCCTCCATGGTTTTAAATAATCTGGAAAAGAATTGTCTTTTATCCAAACAATTTTATCTCCTCGTACCTTCTTGTTTTTTTGAAATTGAATCCCAGTTCCAATACCCGCCTGCTTAAATTCATCTTCAACAAAAGCCAATTTAAGGGCTTCTATAAAGCCTGACAATTCTGTTTTTGAAAAAAAACTATGTGAAACTGCAAATCCACTTTCTGAAAGGGAATCAGCAAATTGATTAAACTTTTGCAAGAAAGATACCTGCTTGAAAATTAATTCAAAAATTGTCACAAAATACCTATGGTTAGGTATATGAACCCCTTTTTGTTAGGGCTACTTTTGAAACTCAAAACATCTATTAAGAATGAGTCTAAATAAAAATTACGCACTTTTAATGCTTTTATTCCTTAGTATTAACGTTTTTGGGCAAACAATTACAGGGGTTTTAACCGATAAAGATTTTAATAATCCAATACCTAGTGCAACTATTTTCTTAAAAAACTCCGAAAAGAAAATAGGAACAATCTCAAATAATAACGGAGTGTTTTCCTTTTCAAATCTTCCTGAAGGTTCTTACACACTTTCGATACAAACCATTGGCTTTAATAGCATTATCCAAGAGTTAGAAGTAGGTAAAGTCGCAATAAACCTCAACCTAAAACTTGAAGCGTCAACAGAAAAATTACCCGAAGTAGTAGTAGAAAGTAGAAGTTTGATTGGCAATCCAAACCAGCTCATAAAAACTCCTGGCAGCGTTAGCTATATTTCTCCTAAGCAAATGGAGCAATTTAATTATACCGATGTAAACAGGGCTTTAAGAACGATACCCGGAGTCTATTTACAAGAAGAAGATGGTTTTGGACTAAGACCAAATATTGGATTAAGAGGATCGGGTGTTGAGCGTTCTGCAAAAATTACCATAATGGAAGATGGTGTATTAATGGCTCCTGCCCCATATGCTTCGCCTGCCGCATACTATTTCCCCACTGCTGGTAGAATGGAGTCTATTGAGGTTATGAAGGGCAGTTCACAAATATCTTTCGGACCACAATCAACCGGCGGAGCAATTAACCTCGTTTCCACCCAAATACCTTCAGATAGAAAAGCCAAAATAAATTTAATTGGGGGTAATTTTAATACCCGAAACCTGCATGCCTATTACGGCGAGAATTTTGGTCAAATTGCCTTTTTAGTAGAAACATTTCAGCTAAGTTCTGATGGATTTAAAACCCTCCCAAACAATTTAAATACAGGATTTAACAAGCAGGATTACATGGCAAAACTTAGAATCAACTCTAAAGCATCAGCTAAAGTTTATCAATCTCTTACACTTAAAGGTAGCTTGGTTTTAGAAAATTCTAATGAAACATATTTAGGTTTAACCGATGCCGATTTTGCCAAAAGCCCATTTTCAAGATACGCAGCTAGCACTAATGATAATATGGATGCAACACAAAGTAGTTTTACCTTATCCCATTCTGCGTCATTTTCAAAAAACATTGAAATGGTTACCACAGCCTACCGAACAAACTTTGGCAGGAATTGGTATAAATTAGATGCTGCAATTGATTCTACAGGGCAAAAAACAACCCTGAGTTCAATTCTTGAAAACCCCGAAGGGAATTACTTATTCGATGTAATTAATGGAAGTTCAAACTCGAATTGGGGCGCCCTTAGGGTTAGAGCAAATAATAGAGAATATTACGCAGAAGGAATTCAAACTAGGATAAATTTTGAAAAAGAATACAGAAACTTAAACAACAAACTTTCTGTTGGGGGAAGAATTCACCGAGATGCTATGGATAGATTTCAATGGGAAGATGATTATGACATGCTAAATGAGCAATTAAGTTTAAAAGAAACTAGAGCACAAGGTTCTCAAAGTAATTTAATTGAATCTGCAAAAGCTATTTCTGGCTTCGCAGAATATACAGGTGAGTTTGGGAAATTCATACTAAAATCTGGTCTTCGCTTTGAAAATATTAATTACCTAAAAAAAGACTTCGGAAAATTTGACCTTGAACGAGAGGAAACTAGTTTGGTTAATTCTACCAATTTAGTAAATGAAATAATTCCAGGTGGTTCTCTATTATATAATTTCAACCAAAATAATTTAATGTTTTTTGGGGTTCATAAAGGGTTTTCTCCTCCTGGTACAAAACCAAATACCGAACCTGAAAGTTCCATTAATTATGAAATTGGATACCGATACAATGGAATTTGGGGAAATTTGCAACTTGTTGGATTTTACAACAATTACAGCAATTTATTGGGTGCTGATTTAGCTGCATCTGGAGGAACAGGAACAAATTATCAATTTAACGCAGGAAAATCTCTTACTCAAGGCATTGAGTTTGAATATTCAAATCAATTTTTTGTAACCGAAAAGTGGACTATTCCTTTCCAAACTGCTTATACTTTTACCCATGCAGCTTTCAAAAATTCGTTTAGCTCAAGTTTTGAGCCTTGGAGTAATGTAAAATCAGGAGACTTAATTCCATACATACCCCAACACACAATAAATGTAACGACTGGTATTCAGCAAAATATTTTTAATTTAATAGCTCAAATCAGCTATACAAGCGCTGTAAATACAGTAGCAACAAATCAAATTTTAAATAATGTAAATTCAGTTCCCGCATTTGCTGTTGTTGACTTAAGTAGCGAAATACGCTTAACAACTCAAACAAAATTATTTTTTGGAATAAATAATCTTTTCGATAATGTTTATGCAGTAGCTAGAAGACCATTTGGTTTAAGACCCGGAATGCCAAGAAGTATTAGAGTCGGTTTTAATTGGAATTTAAACTAGTAAAAATTTAACTCATAATTTCTTCTATTTTCGCTTTATGCGGAAAAAATTGAGGTTTGTAATTTTTATTGTTTCTTTTTTCTCAATTGTTTCTTGTACCAAACCAAGCAAACAGATTTATGGCAAGTGGCGTTTGGTTGAATCAAGGATAAACTCAACAAAAAAAGTAATTCCATCTTCCACACATCAAGGAACTGTTGAAGCAATATTTTCAACTGAAGGAGTATTTACAACTACATTTAAAGGGCAAAGAGTAAATTTTTTTCCTTACCATTTTAAGGGCGATGTTTTATATATTGATAGTAAAGAAACCGAATTTAAAATAAAGAATGATTCGCTCTTTTTGGTTACCAATAAAGCCCAAGGAATTGTAGATATATATGTGCCTAGCACAAGCCATTAAGCTAAAGTGTACAAGTTACACTTAGTTTTTTTACTTTAGTGGCCCACAAAGAAAATATGGACGCAAGAAATAGAGTAATTATAGAGAACTTCCAACCTGTTGTAGATGGTGGAAGATATTATGCAAAATCTTCAATTGGTCAGTTAATCAATTGTTCGGCGGATGTTTTTGCAGATGGACATGATGTAATAAATGCGAGTTTGTTATACAAGCATGAAAAACAAAAAACTTTCAATGAAATTCAATTAACCAATACTGAACAAGATTGCTGGGAAACTAGGTTTAAAGCGGAAAAGCAAGGTTTTTATCAAATAAAAATAATTGGTTGGATAGATAACGCATTGAATTGGCAGCATAACATTCAAAGAAAAATTGCAGATAAGCAGCATGTTAACGTTGAGCTATTAGATGGAATTCAGTATTTAGATTTTGCCAATAAAAAGGCAACTAAAACTGAAAAAACTTATTTAAGCCAACTAAAAAAACTTTTTCAATCTGATAAAAATTACAACACTGCAATTGCCAAAGCCATTGAAGCGAACCTTATTGCAATATTTCATAAATATCCTCATAAAGAATTTATTACCGAAACCGAAACTCGAAATGTTTACGTAGATAGAAAAAAGGCGCTGTTCAGCAGTTGGTATGAGTTTTTTCCGCGTTCATCATCTGGTACAACTAAACATGGCACTTTTAAAGATTGTATCAAAATTTTACCTGAAGTGGCCAAAATGGGATTTGATGTGCTGTACTTCCCTCCTATTCATCCTATTGGAGAAAGTTTTAGAAAAGGAAAAAACAATACAACAACAGCTTTAAAAGGAGATGCTGGTTCTCCATGGGCAATTGGTTCTAAAGAAGGCGGGCATAAAGATATACACCCAGAATTAGGGACTTTAGCCGACTTTAAAAAGTTAGTGGCCGAAGCAAAAAAACTAGACATTGAAATCGCATTGGATTATGCCCTGCAATGCGCTCCAGACCATCCTTATGTAAAAGAATATCCGCAATGGTTTAAATGGAGACCTGATGGAACCGTACAATACGCCGAAAATCCACCAAAAAAATATCAAGATATTCTTCCCATAAATTTCGAAACTAAAGATTGGAAAAACCTTTGGGACGAGTTAAAATCAATTATTGACTATTGGGTTGCACAAGGCATAACCATATTTAGAGTAGATAATCCGCATACCAAAGCATTTCCTTTTTGGGAATGGATGATCAATGAAGTAAAAAAAGCCAATCCTGATGTTTTGTTTCTAGCAGAAGCTTTTACTAGACCAAGTGTTATGCATAACCTTGCCAAGTTAGGTTTTTCTCAATCATACACTTACTTTACTTGGCGTAACACTAAAGCCGAATTGAGTGAGTACATGAATGAAATTACTCAAGATAAAGGTAAAAACTATTTCAGACCAAACTTTTGGCCAAATACTCCAGATATTAACCCTTACCAATTGCAAAGTGGTAATGAAAATATGTTTTTAATTAGATATTTTCTTGCAGCAACCTTAAGCTCAAATTACGGAATGTATGGCCCCGTTTACGAGCAAATAGTTCATCAAGCCATTCCTGGAAAAGAAGAATATTTAAGTTCTGAAAAATATGAGGTAAAAGATTGGGATTTTTCCAAAACCAATAAACTTAAAGAACTCATAAAAATTATCAATCAATTTAGAAAAGAAAATGCTGCCCTGCAAGACACTTATAATTTTCAAGAATTAAAAATTGAAAATGAAAATCTGTTTTGTTATTTCAAATACAATCAAGAAGAAGATAATTATTTGTTAATGGCAGTAAATCTTGACCCATATAACCAACAAGGCGGTTGGGTGCAACTACCTCTAAAGGCACTTAACCACCAAAACGGAAATAGATATTTAATGCAGGACATTTTAACTTCAAATTCTTATTATTGGGAAAGTGAATGGAATTTCATTGAATTAAATCCTCATGTGCTTCCATTTCATCTATTCAAAATAACCAAACAATAATGGAAGTTAATAGCAATTTAACCACTACTAGTAACTGGAATAACCTTTTCGAAGACCAAGGAATTGTAGAAAGGTTTTGTAAAGATGTATTTCCAAATTACATGCAGAACAAAAGATGGTTTGCAGGAAAAGGAGCTAATATTAATTTTTTCAGACTTGAGTTTTTGCTAGATTATTATGTTGGAAATAAAAAATATTATTTGTGTGTAGTCGAAGTGGTTTTAGAAAACTCTGCAACGCAGCGGTATTTTATTCCACTAGATTTTCACCTTGGAGACCCAGAAAAAGTTGAAAATGAGGCTGTCATCACTCCTATTAAAGTTCAAAATGATGTTGGTTTATTAACGGATGCCATTTACTCAAGCGAATTTAGAAACGATCTTTTTCTGAAAATTCTAAATGAAGAAAACCCAAAAACAAATATTGGAAGTCTTCAATTTTTAAAGGGGAGCATTCTTTCAAACGAGTCTTCTAATAACATAAGTTCAAGGCTATTAAATGCCGACCAGAGCAATACTACCATTGTTTATAATGATATGTATTTCTTTAAAATTTACAGAAGGCTGTACCGCGAAATAAATCCAGATTTTGAATTAACCTATTTCCTTTCTGAGAAAACAACATTTCAAAATTCCCCAAAATTTGCAGGAAGTTTCACTTGGAAAAGAGAAAACTTACCCGATATTTCTATTGGATTGATGCAAAGTAAAATTGAGCATCATAGCGAAGCATGGCCCTATATGGTCAATATGACGTCATCTTTTTTCGATATCCTAGAAAATGAAAAAATAGATTTAGGTCAATTAAGCTCTCCTTCATTATATGGTGCCAATGCAGATTTTAAAGAAAGTGAGTTAATATCTTACCTAATTGGGGAAGATGTTTTAGAATTTGTAAAAAAATTAGCCCTTCGCACCGCAGAAATGCATATCGCTTTGGCTTCTGGTAAAATGGAAAAAAGCTTTAGCCCACGAAATTTCAATGAAGATTATAGTGTTTGGCTAAAAAACAGACTCAACCAACAATTTGATAGAAGGTATCTTTTAATTGAGCAAAATTTTCATAAGCTGCAAGGTTTATCAAAAACGTATGCCGAAAAAGTACTGAAAGCCAAAAACGAAATCAAAAATTACATTTTAGATTTTGATGATTTAAAACTCATATCAACAAGAATAAGAATACATGGAGATTATCATTTAGGTCAAGTTTTAATTGGCAACGATGATATTTTTATTCTTGATTTTGAAGGTGAACCCGAAGCTACAATTAGAGATAGAAAGGTAAAGCAGCCGCCATTAAAAGATGTAGCCGGAATGTTACGTTCTTTTCATTATGCTATTTATGCTACCATTTTTAACAAATTAGCCAAAAGCGAATTAACCCAAGAGCAGTTATTTGAAGCAGGTGAACATTATTATAATACCATTGGAAATATATATTTAAAAACCTACATGGAAAAAGCCATGGACAAGTCTTTAAATATTGGTTACCAAAAAGAAATAAATTATTTACTCAAGTATCATTTGCTCGAAAAAGCAGTTTACGAATTGGGTTACGAGTTAAATGCAAGACCCAATTGGGCAATCATTCCCCTTACAGGGCTAATTAATTTAATTGAAGAATAAAAACTTAATATATTGAAAAATTTAGTTCAATCACATTCCTTGCTTACCGATTTTGATATCAGTTTATTTAAATCAGGAAAGCATTTTAGAATGTATGAAAAATTCGGCTCCCATACCATGGAGCTTAACGGCCAAAAAGGAACCTATTTTGCTGTTTGGGCGCCCAATGCAGAAACAGTTTCTGTAATAGGAAATTTTAATTTTTGGAGTGGGGAAGAACATCAACTATTTGTTAGATGGGATAGCTCAGGAATTTGGGAGGGATTTATTCCAAACCTCAATGAAGGTGAGGTTTACAAATACAAAATCAAACCAAATGGTCAATCTACATTTTTAGAAAAATGCGACCCATTTGCTAAATACGCTGAAATCCCGCCAAGCACTGCTTCAATAATCTGGAATAATAATTACAAGTGGAAAGACAAAAAATGGATGAATATAAGAGCAGAAAAAAATGCCTTAAATCAGCCTTATTCTGTTTACGAAGTTCATATAGGTTCATGGAAGAAAAAGCTAGATCACGGAGAAAGATCACTAACCTACGTGGAATTAGCCGATGAGTTGGTAAGTTATGTTAAAGAGCATGGCTTTACTCACGTAGAACTAATGCCCATTATGCATCACCCATTTAGTGGTTCATGGGGTTATCAAATTACAGGATACTTTGCCCCTGTTAGTAATCATGGTTCACCTCAAGATTTTAAATTTTTAGTTGATGCATTTCATCAAGCAGGAATTGGAGTAATCTTAGATTGGGTTCCTTCTCATTTTCCTGGAGATGCACATGGTTTAAAAGATTTTGATGGAACAGCATTATATGAGCACGCAGACCCAAGAAAAGGTTATCATCCAGATTGGAGTAGTTATATTTTTAATTACGGAAGAAGTGAAGTAAAATCATTTTTAATTTCTAATGCTGCCTTTTGGATGGATGAATACCATGCTGATGGTTTGAGGGTAGATGCTGTGGCTTCTATGCTGTATTTAGATTATTCTAGAAAAGCAGATGAATGGATTCCCAATGAATTTGGAGGAAGAGAAAACCTTGAAGCTATTTCATTTCTAAAAGATATGAATGAAGAGGTTTACAAATCTTTTCCCGGAACCCAAACAATTGCTGAAGAAAGCACTGCTTGGCCAAGTGTTTCAAGACCTACTTACTTGGGTGGTTTAGGTTTTGGAATGAAATGGATGATGGGTTGGATGCATGATACTTTAAGGTATTTTAAATATGATAGTTTTTTTAAAAAATACCACCACAACGAAATTAGCTTTAGCTTAACCTACGCCTTCACAGAAAATTTTATGCTTCCACTATCTCACGATGAAGTTGTGCATGGCAAAGGAGCTTTAATAGATAGAATGCCAGGAGATGAATGGCAAAAGTTTGCCAATTTAAGAATGATGTACGTCTATATGTTTACCCATCCAGGAACTAAATTGTTATTTATGGGAGCTGAGTTTGGGCAAACCTCAGAGTGGAATCATAACCAAAGTTTAGATTGGCATTTAACACAATACGAGCCTCACAAAGGAGTTCAAAACTTAATAAAGGATTTAAACAAACTTTATAAAAGTGAAAAATCTCTTTTCGAGAACTCTTTTACCCATGAGGGATTTGAATGGATAGATTATAGCGATCATGAAAACACTGTATTAACCTTTATTCGAAAAGGATTAAAGCCAGAAGATTTTGTAATTGTGGTTTGTAATTTCACACCTATTTTAAGAGAAAATTATAGAATTGGAGTTCCCTTAAAAAAGAATTACAAAGAAATTTTTAATTCAGATGACAAAAAATATTGGGGTTCCGACCAAAAAAATAAAGGTTTAATAAAAGCCGAAGCTATAAGCTGGCAAGATAAGCCTCAATCGATATCTGTTAATTTACCGCCATTAGGAATAGTGGTAATAAAAGCAAATACCAAAGCATAATCAATGGAGAAGTTTATTTGTATACACGGGCATTTTTATCAACCACCTAGAGAAAATGCCTGGCTTGAAGAAATTGAATTACAAGAATCTGCAGCTCCTTTTCACGATTGGAATGAAAGAATAGATTCTGAATGTTATAACACCAATGCCAATTCAAGGGTATTGGATGACGAAGGAAAAATTATTGATATTGTAAATAATTACAGTAAAATATCTTTCAACTTTGGTCCTACCCTGCTTTCTTGGATGGAGAAAAACTCTCCTGAAACATATGCAGGAATTTTAAAGGCTGATAAAGAAAGCATGGAGAATTTTGGTGGATATGGCTCTGCGATGGCGCAGGTTTATAACCATTTAATAATGCCTTTATGTAACCGTAGAGATAAAGAAACCCAAGTAAAATGGGGAATCATAGATTTCGAAAAAAGATTTAAACGCAAACCTGATGGCATGTGGTTGGCAGAAACAGCTGTTGATTATGAAACCTTAGAGGTATTAGCAGAAAACGACATAAAATTTACAGTTTTAGCTCCTAGACAAGCTAAAGCGTTCCGAAAAATTGGGGATGAAAATTGGAGTCAAGGTATTAATTCTCAGCTACATTACATCTGTAATTTACCATCGGGTAAAAAAATAACGCTTTACTTTTACGATGGAGATGGTTCTCAGGCTGTTGCTTTTAAAGGTTTATTAAAAGATGGTAAAGAGCTTGCTAATAACTTAACCAAATCTTTCAATATTTTTTCTGGAGACCACCCTTTGGTGCACATTGCAACAGATGGAGAAAGTTACGGCCATCACCATAGATATGGAGATATGGCTTTGGCTTATTGCTTGCGCTACATTGAAGAAAACAAACTTGCAAGTCTTACCAACTACGCTCAATTCATGAATTTGTTTGAAGCTGAGCATGAAGTAGAAATTCATGAAAATAGCTCATGGAGTTGTGTTCATGGTATTGAAAGGTGGCGTTCAAATTGTGGATGCAATACAGGTGGAACATCTTGGAATCAAGAATGGAGAAAACCTTTAAGAGATACTTTAAATTGGTTAAGAGATAATTTAGTTGAAGTGTATGAAAGAGAAATGCGTTTCTTTAATAATGATGTTTGGGAGTTACGTAACAAATACATTGATATTATTTTAGACAGGAATATAGTTAATGTAGAAAAATTCATTAAAGATAACGCCCCCGAAGGACTTGACGAGGAACAAACTACTAAGTTTATTAGGCTAATGGAAATGCAACGCCAATGCCTGTTGATGTTTACAAGTTGTGCTTGGTTTTTTGATGAAATTTCAGGTATTGAAACAGTTCAGGTTTTGCAATATGCAAACCGAGCTATTCAATTAGCCGAAAGAGAAAGTAATGTTCATTTAGAAGAAGAATTTATTTCTAGATTATCCTTTATTAAAAGCAATATTCCAGAATATGATAATGCAGCAGTTATCTACCAAAAATTTGTAATTCCATCAAGACTTACCCTTACAAGTGTAGGAATGCATTATGCTGTTGCCTCTTTATTTGATGAAGAACCTGAATCGTTAAATATTCTTAGTTACCGCTGTCAAAGTGAATATTTTGAAAGGTTTGAAGCCGGAATTCAAAAAATGGTAATTGGAAGTACCAAGATTAATTCTAAAATAACCTTATCAGAAAAGCAGTTTTACTTTGTTGCAATTTATTTAGGCCAACATCACATAATTGGCTCGGGTACGGATAGTATTACACCAGAAGCCTTTACAAGTATGGTTGAAAAACTAAAAAAGGCTTTTAACTCAAGTAGTTTAGCTAGAGTTTTAGAAATTAAACAACATTATATTCCTTCTCATAATTTCTCTATTAGAGAGTTATTTAAAGATGAGCAAATCAAAGTTTTAAATAAAATTTTAGAGGAAAATATTTTACAAGCAGAAGAAAACTACCGAGATATTTATCGAAAAAATTACCATCTCCTCAACTTAATGAGAGAAAATCAATTACAATTTCCTAATATTTTAAGGCATAATTTAGAAATTGTTTTGAATAAAGATTTGGAGCTTTTCTTTACTAGTAATCCCAGAAACAACAAAAAATTAGACCAACTAAAAGATGAGTTTTTAAAATGGAATATTACTCCTTATCAAACACAATTGAGTGAGCCAGCTTCAAAACATATTATTCAATCTCTTTTTGAGTTAGAGCAAGAGGATTATAATATAAAAGGCATCGAAAGAATTTTTGAAACTATTACTATTTGTGATGAATTAGGTATAAAAATTTGGAGAAGAAGAGTTCAAAATAGAGTTTTTAGGTTGGCAAATAATTTTATTAAAAAAGTTTATCCTAATTCTAATATAAAGAAAAATGAAAAATGGCAACTGGCTTTAATTGATGAATTAGCCACAAAAGTTGGGGTAAAAGTTATTGGAATTAATGTACTTATGAAAGCTTAATTTTTGGAAAATACTAAGCCATTTAAGAATCTTAAAGTTGTTGAGTTGGCCAGTGTATTGGCTGGCCCATTAGTGGGTCGTTTTTTTGCTGAATTAGGTGCAGAAGTTATAAAAATTGAAAACCCAATAACTGGTGGTGATGTAACAAGAAGTTGGAAAAACCCTAATGAAGAAAAAACATCTAAAACATCGGCATATTTTGCATCAGCAAACTTTGGTAAAAAACATATTTTTTGCAATTTAAAAACTGAAGGAGGACTTGAAGAAGTTAAATCTTACTGCAAAAAAGCAGATATTATCATTGTAAACTTTAAACCAGGTGAGGCAGCTCGTTTTGGATTAGATTATGATTCCCTTAAAAAGGTCAATAATTCTTTCATATTTGGAGAAATAATTGGGTTTTCAGAAAAAAACCACAGGCCAGCTTATGACATGGTTTTACAAGCAGAATCAGGTTTTCTCTCTATGAGTGGTTTTCCTCAATTGCCTTATGCTAAAATGCCAGTGGCTTTAATAGATGTATTAGCATCGCACCAATTAAAAGAGGGTCTTTTGATAGCATTACTTCAAAAAGGTAACTCAGAATCAACTTGTAAGGTTTCGGTTTCTTTACTAGAAACGGCAATTTCATCTTTGGTAAATCAGGCATCAAATTGGTTAAACAGTAATTTTTTACCACAACCGATGGGCAGCCAACACCCAAATATCGCACCTTACGGAGATGTTTTTTATACCACAGAAAACAAACCTTTTTTACTTGCCATTGGAAACAACAAGCAATTCAATAATTTATGTGAGTTGTTAAAATTCTCAGAAAACTTTACCTCTGAGTTTTCAGAAAACTATAAAAGGGTAAATAATCGAGATGTTTTAAATAAGGCTATTCAAGATGCTGTTTCAAAATTTACGTTTAAAAAATTATCAAATTCATTGTTAAAATTAGGAATACCCTATGGCGAGATTAAAAATTTAGAAGAGGTATTTAAGGATGAAAACATATCAAACTTAATCTCTACAGAATCTCTTAATGGTGAAAATTTAAAAAGTGTAAATTCAATAACATTTAAAATCTCTAATTAATAAACGTAATGTAATTCTTCCCAAATTAATATTGGGGAAAGAAATAGGCTAAGTTTAAATATTTTTGAAGTTAATTTTTCAACCTCAATTTCAACCATACAAAAAACTGAAATGAATAAATTAGATGCAATTTCTCACTATTACGACAATGCAAAAATTTCATATCAGGACGGGTGGCACTTAGATAAATGTTTAGCGATGCATTTTGGAATATGGGATAAGGGAGTAAAAAACCTGCAGCAGGCTCTTACTAGGGAAAACCAAATTTTAGCAGAAATAATAAATCCAAAACCAAATGACTACATTCTTGATGCAGGTTGTGGCGTAGGAGGTAGCTCAATTTTTTTAGCAAAAAACTTCAATTGCACTGTACATGGAATAACGCTTAGTCAAA
>Ga0222664_1000575_pt1 | contig 19382 bp, 29 predicted proteins | sample AntAcemetagen604_FD_181147 | JGI IMG/M metagenome (GOLD analysis project Ga0222664, IMG submission 181147) | Saline water microbial communities from Ace Lake, Antarctica - #604 | ecosystem: Environmental > Aquatic > Non-marine Saline and Alkaline > Saline | place: Antarctica: Ace Lake...
CTTACCTTGGTTAGAGGATCAAGCCCAAGAATTTGCTGATATTTATGAGTTAGAATATGAAAAAAATTAGTGGTAAGGCCCTAGCATGGATGTTCGTGGTAATAGTATTGGTGTCCCTATACTCAGCTAATGTAGAGGCTATGTTATGAGTAAGTTACTACAAGACTTTCACGACCACCTTGCAGGTATAACCAAAGAGGAAAGGCTTAAGGCACTACACATAGCCCTTCGTAACATACCAAGGGAGTATGTAAAGGAGTACCTTGAGTGTGATGAAGGTTTACTAGATAAGATGATCAACCCAGAAGGAGTAGCATAATGTTTGGATTAATAACTAGAGAAGAGTTAGAGAGTTTTAGGGTGACTATATATTACTTGGAGAAATAAATGAGTGGAGAATTTAGAAAGTACATGCACGTTGAAAGGTTCGGTAACGATGAAGTACAAGGAATAGAGTTAGGTACATCTTATGTATTCCCTAAGATTGATGGGACTAATTCAAGTACGTGGGTAAATGATCAAGGACACATACAAGCAGGTAGCAGGAACAGGCATCTAAGCATAGGAAAAGATAACGCTGGGTTTTTAAACCACGTTCAGGACAGTGAAAAAATACTTAAGTACCATTCATCGTACCCTCATCATAGATTATATGGAGAATGGCTAGTACCTCATAGCCTTAAAACATACCGTGATGATGCATGGAGAACCTTCTATGTCTTTGATGTGTACGATGATAATGCTGGCAGGTATCTTACCTTTGACGAGTACGCTGCTACACTAGACATCTTTAATATCCAATATCTACAACCGTTAGCTATTATTACTAATGGTACATACGAAAACTTCCTTAAACAGTTAGAGAAGAATACAGTATTGATAAGGGACGGTGAGGGTTCTGGTGAGGGTATAGTCATTAAGAACTACCAGTATAAGAATAAATATGGGCGCCAGATATGGGCCAAGATGGTAACTACAGTGTTCAAAGAAAGGCATGTGTCGGCTATGGGTAAGTACATTATGTCTGAGAGTAAGATGGTAGAGCAGGAGATTGTTGATGAGTACGTGACACAAGCACTAGTAGATAAAATACAAGCTAAGATAACTTTAGAAGAGGACGGCTGGAATAGTAGGTGTATCCCCCGTCTACTACAGACAGTGTACCACGACCTAGTGACTGAAGAGATATGGGGGGCCGTTAAGAAGTTTAAGAATCCCACCATAAACTTTAAGACATTAGGTATTATAACCACGCTAAGGATTAAAGAGCTTAAGCCAGAGGTATTTTAATATGGGACTAACTAAATTTTTAATAGACAAAGAACACGAAAGCTTGCTGTTAAAACTAAAGTCATGGCAAAAACCTGAACATGACAGGGAACAGGCAGTAGTCGAATCAACGGCTGAGTTGTTAGATTTCCTAGATTTATTAGGTTATGCAGATGTAACTAAAGAGTTCGAGAAAGTATAAAGTTATATATATTGTTGACAGTTGGTCATAATGTAGGTATATATATAGTATGAGGAACTTTAAATGAAGGAAGACATCTATGTATTTGACATTGAGTGTGATGGTTTACTAGACGAAGCTACCAAGATACATTGCCTGTCTGTATGGCAAGAGGGTAAGAAGGTAAAATCTACTTGTGACTACGATGACATGAGGAAGTTCTTTGATAAGGCAGGGACTATAATAGGCCACAACATTTATAGGTACGACGTTCCTGTAGCTGAGAAACTTTTAGGTATTAAGATTAAGTGTAAGCAGGTAGATACACTAGCCCTGTCATGGTACATCAATGATAAAGCAAGAACAATTCATGGTCTTGAATCTTATGGTGAGGACTACGACTTGCCCAAAGTAGTTATAGATGACTGGGAAGGGTTGACCCCTCAAGAGTACATAGAAAGGTGTGAGCGTGATGTAGACATCAACACTAGACTATGGAAGGACCAGTACAAATTCCTCTTGAGGCTATATGGGGACGATAAGGGTGCATGGCACCTGATAGACTACCTATCATTTAAAATGCACTGTGCGGCCTTACAAGAGGCTGTACGATGGAAGCTAGATAAGCCCCGATGTATAGAGGGTAGAGACATGCTTCTTGAGAAGAAGACTCAGAAGACTGAGGAACTTAAGCTGATCATGCCACCTGTTGTTAAGTACAAGGTCATACAGAAGTATGTCAAGTGCTACCTACAAACAGGTGGGTTAAGTAAGGATGGTGAACGATGGTTCGCATACCTTAAAGAGTATGGCCTTCCAGAGAATGCACAAGAGGTGAAGGTTGTAACAGGTACTGAAGAACCTAAGCCCACTAGCCCACAACAGATTAAAGACTTACTGTTCGGTTGGGGTTGGGTGCCAGATGAATTCAAGTTTGATAAGAATAAAGAGACGGGTAAACTTAGGAAGATTCCTCAAGTTAACACCCAAGTCCCCGGCAAGTGGGGATTGACGGAGAGCGTCAAGAGGGTAGTCGAAAGGCACCCCGAACTGGAACCCCTAGATGGGCTATCTGTTATCTCTCACAGACTTAGTATCCTAGAAGGTTTCCTTACCGCTGAGAGGGACGGGTATGTTAGGGCAGAGATACAGGGACTGACCAACACACTGAGGTTTAAGCATAAAGTCTGTCTTAACTTACCCGGTCCCGCAGCACCTTATGGTGAACTCATTAGGGGTTGCCTTATAGCACCTAAGGGGTATGAGTTGTGTGGTAGCGATAAGTCCTCACTAGAGGATAAGATCAAGCAACACTACCTATTCAAGCATGACCCTGAGTATGTTAAAGAAATGCAGGAGAAGGGTTACGACCCCCACCTTGCATTGGCTGTTGACAACAAAGCTGTCACAGTACAGCAATACCAAGGATACATAGGAGAGAGGCTAGAACACGCAGTTAAAACGTTAGTAAAATCAATACGATCTGTATATAAAACTGTTAACTATGGCGCTCAATACGGCGCTAGTGGGTTTAAGATAGCCTTATCAGCGGGTATCCCGACAAGAGAGGGTGAAGCCTTACATGCAGCATACTGGAAAAAGAATTGGGCTATCAATGTGGTGGCCGATGAACAGGTAGTGAAGAAGTGTGGTCACGGGACATGGTTGTACAATCCAGTCAGCGAAATCTGGTACAGCTTACGTCATAAGAAGGACCGCTTCTCCACCCTGTGCCAAAGTACAGGAGTGTACTGTTTCGATACATGGGTCAAGCATGTGTTGAGTATGAGAGAGCAGCTTACAGCAAACTTTCACGACGAGATAGTATTGACAATTAAGAAAGGGTTCAGGAAGCAGTGTACTAAACTCCTTAGGAAGGCGGTCAAGATGACTAACAAGGAGCTTAAACTGAATGTCCTGTTGGATATTGATGTACAATACGGGGAAAATTATGCGGCCATCCATTAGGGATATATTGAGCGAAGAATTACGTGCTAAGGACAGAGAGGGGGTTATTACTATACCTACGGAGACACTTTACCGAGCCCTAGAAAAGATTTGTAGTCTTGAAGATGAGTTAGATTCTATGAAGTACGACGAGGCTTACGGGGAGAATGGGTGATGTCAGGACATTATGAGCTACTAACACAGACAGAGAATGATGAGTTCCTAGGAAGGTGGGTAAGTCAGGGGTATTTTGAAACTCTTTACGGAGCAACCAATTATTTGGAACTAATGACTGATAACGGGGATGATGTAGTAGACCACAAGGTGTTACCACGATGAAGGAAATAATAGCTGAGTTAAGGTATGAAGTAAACAACTGTGACTGTCACGACGTAAATTGGAGGAGGATAACAGTCTTACTAGACAGGATAGTACTAGAAGCAGAAGAGATGGATGACATGATCACTGAACTCAGTGAGTGTAGTGACATGAATATGTAAGGAGCAACTATGTATGAGTTAAGTTTTCAAAGAATAGCGAACGGAGCATTCGAGTTTGCTAAGGATTGTGACACTATGGAAGAGGCTGTTATGATGGGTGACTTCCTTGCAGGGTCAATGTTTATAGTTAATTACAAAGTAAAGAAAAGAGAGGAGAAAGTAAATGCCAGTAAATGCTAAGACCGCCTCAGGTGGTGGAGATTTTGTACGACAAGAGGCAATGGATGCGGGAACTTACCCATGCCGTGTAGTACAAGCAATCTTCTTTGGGTTGCAGGAACAACGACCCTTCAAGGGTACACCAAAGGACCCACGGGATGAGGTAGGTTATACCTATGAATTCCTAGATGAGTTCTGTCTTGATGATGACGGTGAGGAAGACAAGGAACGACCACGTTGGTTGTCCGAGAGATTCCCCGTTCATAATATAGAGGTGGACAACGCTACGTCCAGCAAACGTATCAAAGTACTAGACCCTGAGGATAACCTAGACGGTGACTTCCTTGCGGTAATAGGTACACCTTGTATGGTAACAATTACCAAGACTGTAAATAAAAAGGATCAGGAAGTAAACTACGTAGTCACTATCTCAGCCATGAGAGAAAAGGATGCTAAGAAAGCAGCCGTGTTAGTCAATGAAGCTACGGTGTTTGACGTAGATGAGCCCAACCAAGAAGTGTTTGATAGTTTCCCTGATTGGATCAAGGAAAAGTTACGTACTAACCTAGGCTACAAAGGTTCAGCCTTAGAAGAAATGCTAGAAGGTGGGGGTACTTCAGATCATGCCACTGAAGATGATGATGACGAAGATGAGCCTGTTAAGAAAAAGGGTAAGAAGAAAGGTAAGAAGGACGATAAGACTGAGTGGTAGAGCCTAATTGGAGAACGGTAGAAGGGTTTCCTAACTACCTAGTCTCTACTACTGGTCGAGTCAAGTGGAGGGATGGGAGGGGTAAAACACTCCAAACCCACAAACTAGGGTACAGAACTACTACCCTATATCACATAGGTCAGCCTACTGTGAAGTATGTACACAGACTAGTAGCGGAGGCATTCCTTCCCCGTAAGTTAGGTAAGGAAGTCAACCACAAAGATGGAGACAAGGCCAACAACAACCTAGACAACCTTGAGTGGGTCACTAGTAGCGAGAACCAATTACATGCTACTAGGGTATTACTGAAAGGGATAGGAAGTAAGAATGGCTACAGTAAATTAAAAGAGGAGCAAGTCCTAGATATTAAGAATATGCTTGAGTCTGGTATGTCACAGACAACCATAGGCAATATCTTTAACGTCAGTAACCATGCCATACATCGTATTAGCAAAGGTTATAATTGGGGTTGGCTCACTGGATACGTTAAGGAGGATGCCAAGACATGTCTGACCGATTAAAGAACTTAATTGATGCTGACATGCTTTAGCTGCGCTACGAGGTAGGTTTCGGAACGGAGCCGAAGAACAAAGAGACGGGTGAGCGAGAGGCTTTACCCTTCACCGCTGCCATTACCCTCTTAGAGAGGAAGCTTGCCGAGATGCAGGAGGGCACTTGGGCTACTGAGCCACCCACCCTGTACCTAACCGCAGATGAAAAACTAATCACTAAGCTGAATAGGCGTAGGAAGAAAGAGGGCAAGAAGCCCATAGAGTACAAGCCTAACTTTAGGGAAGCGATAGCCGTTACCAAAAAGTATAAAGGTACAAGATCAGGAGATAAGCCCGTACACTTTGACAACCTAACAGCCTATATGCTAGGTGCATATAAGACTAAGTTAGCCATAGGTATGGAAGCTGATGACCTGATTAGTATAGACCACAATAAACAACATAAAAAGTACGATACTATTATATGTACTAGAGACAAGGACCTACGTATCACACCCGGTATGCACTACGGTTGGTCGATAGGTGACTTGCCAGCCTACGGGCCATTTGAGGTGGACACTATAGGTACTCTAGAACTTTCTGACCAAACCCCTAAGAAGATAAAGGGTACGGGATTGAAGTTCTTCTATGCTCAGTTAATAACAGGGGACGTAGTAGATAATATCCCCGGACTACCAAGATCAGGCCCCGTAGCTGCTTACGATGCGTTGAATCGCTGTAAGACAGAGAAGGGTTTGTTCAAGAAGGTAGCAGAAATGTACGAAAAGAAGTTCGAGAAGGCAGACACCGATTGGCGTGTGTATTTCAAAGAACAGGCAGCCCTGCTCTGGATGATACAATATCTAAATGATAAGGGCGAGCCAGTACATCATGTAATGTTTGACGAGAGGTAATATATGGATAAGAATATAGCTAACGACATCAGTATTAATGCACGACTAGAACGAGAATACAAAGGGTACAACCTGTTTGATCAGGTAAGCAACAAACGTATCCAGACATGGAATCGGTTTAGTATTATACTGAATATCCTAGCCAACCCTAAAGAGGGTGCAACTATTGCAGGTAACTATCTTACTCAGTTAGGTAAGGAAGGTAAGCAGGCAGTAGAGGCTATGATTGTAGAGGTTAAGCAGAAAGGATTCACTAAGTTACACAAAGAAGTATGGGATACTAATGTATAGACCAAAAATATTAACGTTTGATATAGAGACTGCCCCTAACGTAGGGCATTTCTGGCAAATGTGGCAAACAAACATAGGGCTGAATCAACAGCTAGAGCATGGTTGGATTATCTCCTTCGTAGCTAAGTGGTTGGGTGAGGATGAGGTTATCTTCATGGAGAATTATGATGGAGACGACCCTGATCTAGTAGCTAACTTAGCTGAACTCATTAGTCAGGCTGACATCGTTGTAGGCCACAACGTGGGAAGGTTCGATTTGAACTGGCTACGCACTGAATGTGCTAGGCTAGGCGTTAAGCCTTTTCCTCCTGTCAAGATAGTGGATACATTGAAGGTAGCTAAGAAGTACTTTAGATTAGTAAGCAACACCCTAGAGTATTGTCTTAAGTTCTTTGGGTTACCACAAAAGTCTAAGCATAAGAAGTTTGCTGGACATGATCTATGGATGCAGGCAGTAGAACACAATAATCCTGAGGCTAGGGCAGAGATGCTTGAGTACAATATTCAGGATGTTGTAAGCAACGAGGAGTTGTATTTATACTTGTTACCATTCATAGGTGATCACCCTAACATCGGTGTGTACGTGGAGTCAGAGGTTCCAGTATGTCCCGGATGCGGTGAGAGTGAGCCGTTATCTAAGCGTGGATTCTCTTACACCAACCTATCTAAGTTCCAGCGTTATGTATGTGACACAGATAAGGACGGTTGTGGTAGGTGGTCAAGGGGACGTATCAACTTGATTAGTAAGGACGTTCGTAAGGGCCTCCTAGCTAATATTGTTTAGGGCAACCTTGTATGGAGATGAGGAGTTGATCGAATGGTTCGACTCCAAGTACTCTACACAAGAGATAGTCACAACTAAGATAGTTAAAGGGAGTCCCAGTTTTGTAGTGAAGGTAGGTAACAAGGTCACGAGTAAGCATAGTGACCCTGTTACTATCAAAAATTACATCTATGGGTTTATGAAATGAATAACAGAAAGGCTAAACAGTTAAGAGTTCTGAGTTATCAATTCGCTTCGGAGTGGTTGAAGAAGATGGTTGATGAAGACGAGGCAGCTAAGATTAATGTAGCCTCAGTCAAACTATTTGAGTCAACACAGGATAGGTATGTACGTACAGCAGATGGAGAAAGAATCTGTAGTGCATACAGTTCACGTAGCTTCTATAAGAAACTAAAGAAAGCCTACAAGCGTGGTATTAGACCAGAGTTCATGTTTATGGAGAAACACTTTGGTACAACGACGTAGGGCTAAGAGGCCACCAAAGGAAGTATGCCCTGATGGGTATGACTCTAAGTTCGAGGCCGACTTACACCTAGGCAAAAAGGCTAAGGGTTGGCACAGCCCTGATAACCCACAAGGAATACTAAAGAATTGGGAGGCTCATCCAACGGAGCCTGTTGAGTATATCGTTCCTAAGAAGTACAACACTGACTTTAAAAGGGAGATTGCAGGACGCATTATCCTTTTGGAATCTAAGGGGAGATTCTGGGATAGCGACGAGTACTCGAAGTACAGGCATTGCAGGGATAGCCTCCCAGCCAACCATGAAATAGTATTTCTATTTTATAGTGCAGGGCTACCTATGCCCGGTGCCAAACCTCGTAAGAGTAAGGGCGGGACTAAGCTGACTCATGGTGAGTGGGCTACAAGAAACGGGTTCAGGTGGTACACAGAGGAAACTTTTCCTGAGGAGTTGATGTGATAGAAGGAACGAAGCAGACAAACCCTAAGGATGCTATAGGTTCTACGACAAAGGTGCCTATGTCCTACCTACCTGTGCCAGTGATGATGGAAGTAGGGTTAGCAATGATGGAGGGTGGTGTAAAGTACGGAGCGTACAACTACCGTGCAGTAGGTGTAAGGGCAAGCGTGTACTTTGACGCTACCTTGAGACACCTATTCGACTACTGGGAAGGAGAAGATTACGACCCAGATAGTGTGGCTAACTTACACCACATAACTAAGGCCATATCATCCCTTACAGTGTTACGTGATTCAATTATACGTGGTAATGTAGTAGATGACAGGCCGCCAAGTAGTAAGAAGGGTTGGATGCAAGAGCTAAATGCTAAAGTGCCACTCATTTTAGAGCAGCACAAGGACAAAGACCCTCGACACTACACAATAGAGGATAATGATATATGTTGATCGAGATAGCATCAGGGTTGTCGTTTATATTCTGCGTCTGGTTCACTTTTTATACTGCAACGCAGTCTGATGAGGTGTCCATAGGACAGTCCATTAAGGATTCCATGATAGAGGCTTGGGAGAATATAGCTGTAGGGTTTAGCTTAAACTTCTGTATGAATATGTTGGTATTACCACAAGTAACTGTCGGACTCACATGGTGGGAGAACTTTATGATAGGTTGGATATACACAAGCGTCAGTATGCTGAGGTCTTTCCTTATACGTAGAGTAAATAATAGAAAAGAACTTAAAAACTTTACAGGAGCAGATAGTATGATAGGGGACGAATCATAATGGACCAACAAGCCTTGGAAGAGGCGTTCTTGCGACAATATTGGGTAGGGTACGAAGCAGCACAAGCAGCTATATACACTGGCATGACTTCAGGGTTTCACTTTATTGTGACAGCCTGTCTAGTACTGGCAGTATACAAACTATATAAGGATAAAAAATAGTGGCACAACCAATGGATGAGCAACCAATGAACGCACCAGCCGCTGACAGCCTACAAGCTGAACAGGCTATGCAACAAGAGGACGATATGAACGAGCTAATAGCAAATGGCTTTGAACCTGTATTCCCTGATGAGTATGAGTACGACATGGATAGCGTTAAAACTATCGAAGACGTACAGAAATTCTTCAAGGAGTTGGGCGTACCCACACTGACACTAATGCCGGGTGTAGGATTAGAAGAAGCAGGTAAAGACCCGTCAGTATGGAATAAGGTTGAACGACCAGTGGTAAATGAGGCCGCAAATGGCAGCGATACCGCTTAAGATATTCAACGTAAAACAAACAGAGGCTATAAGCACTGCTACATACTTCGACTTCCTTGATAAGGAAAAGTGTGAGAAGATAGTAGCAGACTTTGTTACAGACAAGCCTATAACAGCTATGATTGATGGTGATGTGGTGGACCCTTATAGGGAAACCTTGATACATCCCATCCCTATGGACGAGAAGTCCCAATGGCTGTACGATGACATAGCTGACAGGGTTGCACGTTATAACCAGTTCGGTTTTGACTTCGACATCTCAGGGTTATACGGTGACTTACAGTTACTTGAGTATCCTGTTGGTGGACACTATGACTGGCATATAGACACAGGGCCGGGAGAGGCAGCACATAGGAAATTGTCAGTGATAATACAGCTTTCTGACCCTGAAGACTATGAGGGTGGAGAGGTGTTGTTCAAGGCCAGTGCTAAGGAGCATGAGCTACCTAAAGAGCAAGGTAAGTTAGCAGTATTCCCTAGCTATATATTACACAAAGTAAATGAAGTGACTGAGGGCAGAAGGTTTGCCTTAGCTACTTGGGCATTAAGCCACAGGAGATTTAGATAATGACAAATGAAGTAGAAGTACCACGACAAGACCTTGAAGGACAAGTGATTGACGTACCTGTAGCAGAAGAAGCTATTCATGTAGAAGTGGTGGACGAGGACAAAGCACCCTTAGACGCTGAAGAGTTCTACTTGATAGAGATATTCACTAATGATGAGGAACCTTTACAGTTCCGGTCAACAGACCCTCAGGCAGCACAGAAGACCGCAGAGGAGTGTGCATCTAGTGGTAAATTCACAGCTACTATCAACGGTGGTATAGAGGTATTTCCTGTAAACTCAGCACGAGTTACTGGGCCTTATGTGGAGAATCCAGTTGAAGTTTAGTGATGAACAGTTAGGATGGACTGTATTAATCCTCCTAATGTTAGCTTCATTTGCAATAGGGTACTACGTAGGATAACAACGAGACTACCTCCATGAAGGTAGCGGAACTGTCACCAACTAGGGGAGCTTAGGTTATGGCTAGGCCGGTGTGTTTAGATTGTGAAAGGCCCGTACAAAGCAAAGGCCACGGCAGGTGGGGCAAAAGATGCTCCACTTGTCACAGAGCTAGGTATGATATGCGAGGTACGGGGTATAGGTTGTTCAAGAAAGATTATTGCGAGTTGTGTGGTTTTATTCCGGTTAATGATGTTCAGCTAGATGTTGATCATGTTGACGGAAACAAGCAAAACGATAATCCTACGAACCTCCAGACACTGTGTGCTAACTGCCACAGGCTAAAAACTTTCTTGAACGCCGACTGGTCATAACTACGGCTCCCTTTTCTTTCACCAAAGGAAACACAGTGGATTTATATCAGCAATATATACACAAGAGTCGCTACGCCAGATACATACCAGAAGAAAATAGAAGGGAAGATTGGGGTGAGACAGTAGCAAGGTATGTTAACTTCTTCCGAGACAAGTTAGACAATGCTAACGCCGCCAACCTAGAGTCAGCCATCTACAATATGGAAGTCATGCCATCTATGAGAGCCATGATGACCGCAGGACCAGCCCTTACTAGAGATAACGTAGCAGGGTTCAACTGCTCTTACCTAGCCGTAGACCACCCACGATCATTCGATGAGTTGATGTATATACTTATGTGTGGTACTGGTGTAGGGTACAGTGTAGAGAGGCAGTACATATCTAAATTACCAGAAGTATCAGAGGATTTCCATGAAACAGATACAGTCATTAAAGTTAGAGATTCAAAGATTGGGTGGGCATCCGGGTTCAGAGAACTTATTTCAATGCTCTATTCGGGAAGAGTTCCCAGATGGGACACATCAAATGTCAGAGCTAGTGGTAAACCCCTTAAAACATTCGGAGGTAGGGCAAGTGGTCCAGAACCTTTGGAGGACTTATTCAAGTTTACTGTCAAAACCTTTCAGGGGGCAGCAGGAAGAAGATTAAACTCATTAGAGTGCCATGACCTATGCTGCAAGATAGCAGACATAGTAGTAGTGGGAGGAGTAAGACGTAGCGCACTTATCAGTTTATCAAATCTATCAGACGACAGGCTGCGTAGAGCCAAGCAAGGTGAGTGGTACAACACCGCTCCACATAGGGCTTTGGCGAACAACAGTGCCTGCTATACTGAGAAACCTGATTTTGCAGGGTTCCTTGAAGAGTGGACTCATTTGTATCAAAGTAAAGCTGGTGAGAGGGGAATATTTTCAAGGACAGCAGCGCAGGATGTGGCGGCAAGAAATGGTAGAAGGGATGCAACGTATGATTTTGGTTGTAACCCTTGCGCGGAAATTATTCTTCGACCAAATCAATTTTGCAATTTAAGCGAGATAGTGCTTAGACCAAAAGATACCAGAGCCACACTTCTACGGAAGGTAGAGTTAGCCACAATCTTAGGTACATTACAAGCTACACTAACAAACTTCAGATACTTAAGAAAGATATGGCAGACCAACACAGAAGAGGAGGCACTACTAGGTGTCAGCATTACTGGATTACTCGATCACCCAACGATACCTTATAACGCAAAGCTACAGGAAGAGGCTAGACTTGTTGCAGTCGCAACTAATAAGAAGTGGGCCAAGAAGCTGGGTATTAACCAGTCTGTTGCAGTCACATGTGTCAAACCCTCAGGTACAGTTTCCCAGTTGGTTAATTCAGCCAGTGGAGCCCACGCAAGGTACTCTAAATATTACATCAGACGAGTAAGGGGTGATAAGAAAGACCCTATGAGTACAGCCCTGATAGAAGCAGGTGTACCACATGAGGAGGACAGGTTCAATGCCGCTGCGATGGTGTTTAGTTTCCCTATGAAGGCACCAGTAGGCAGTAAGACTGTAGATGATATGACTGCTATGGACCAATTGAAGTTATGGGAGGGGTTACAGCTTAATTGGTGTGAACATAAGCCTAGTATGACTTGCTATTACAGGGACCATGAGTTCTTAGAAGTGGGTCAATGGGTCTTCAATAACTTTGATAAGATAAGCGGTATCAGCTTCTTACCTTATGATGACCATGTGTATATACAAGCACCTTATGAACCTATTAATGAAGAGGGTTATAAGGAACTATTAAAGAGAATGCCTAAGGAGATAAAATGGGATGTTCAAGAGATGGAAGACGAGACTACGGCAAGCCAAGAGCTTGCCTGTTCTGCTGCGGGGGGGTGTGAGTTATGAATGATTTAAATGCATCAAGAGAGGCGTATGACCTACACAATAAGTTCTGCCGACAGCATTTCTGGAAGGCAGTCAAGTACGGCAAATGGAAAAAGGTTTGGTTCTGGAAAATGGTTTACTCAGATACACGAGTAAGGGTTTGTTCTAAGGGAGCAGAGTCATGAGCATAGGTAGATTCATAACAGCAAAGTTTGACGGCCAGATAACGCTCAACTACATGGAGAGTGAAGAAACTCCATTCGACCACAGCGTTATAGCCAATCAGCTACTCGACAAGGCTTCGTGGATTAAGGAATGTATCGGGATTGATATAGTCTATGGCGGGGTTACAGATAAGCTGAACGAGCAGAACACGATAACTGTTGTGTATGTGCCTGAAGAAGAGATGGCGGAGCCGTGGCATTGGGCCTACACCAGCAGGCAAGTGGATAGCATTGATATTAATTCTGTTGTTATCAAATGCAATCCTGCGGGGTGTGATCTTCCTGAGAAGTTCGCCGGGATTGTGCCGACACACGAGCTATTTCACGCGCTAGGCTTTGAGCATTGGAATGAATCGCCGCTAGTTTCGATAATGAACGATTCGCCCTATCTCCCCACTACCGACCAAGGCGTAGTGTTGGGCGAGGACTTATGGACGTTCGGGATGAAGTACCCGGGCATACCCAAAGGGCACCCATCTGTGTATGATTTTGGCGAAGAAGGCAGGATGATTATCTACATCCCCGCGCTACGGGTCGGGCCGATGAACTTTGAGCTATGGCTGACCGTAAAGCATGAGGGGCTGAAGACTTTTCTGGAGGTGACAAAACACGGCACACCAACCAAGCCTCTAACCCCTGTTTGCACATGGGGCGCAGGAGATATACTGACCATGCCGCTGATTTACAGGGGGGTTAAAGCCACCGTCCAAGCTAAGTGGGTAGAAAACACAACTAAGTTAGAAGTAATATCAATAGTTTAAAAATAGGGGTGAAGGATGAGTGAGGTGCATGATGAACTCAGTAAATTGTCTAATAACGACTTAGATAAACTGTACGAGGACGTTACTAGATATGGCAGAGGGGTTATTAAAAATGGTAAATGTATACCAATACAGGAAGTGGTTATAGTTAATAACTCCACACCGCAGGACGAGGACCCTCAACCCACTGGTCAAGGTGAATAAACCGTGAGTTGTGCTTGCCAGTCTGGGAAACTCCAATGCCTAAAATGTCAGCGTCAAATGATTCTCTCAATATCTTATAGGCGCGAGGACCAGACACTAATATGTCGATTGCTTTGCCCGATGTGTGAGCGCCGGGAGTTTCTTTGTTCCTCTCAACGGGGTGGTTGGGACACCTGTATGCAGAAGATACGGGGAATGCAAATCCAAGAGATTCACGTAGACGAACTATTGTGTTCATAAACCCCTCATCCATGTTGTCAGCAGTTGGGTTGTCCTTGCATTTATCGCAGTGGCAACTCAACTCGCTATCCTCAAAGAATCTATACTTACTCATCTATTTTCTCCTCCGGCAACTCACTACCCCTCAGGTTACCCAGAGCCTCATCAGTCACTAATTTATTGGCAGGGTCATCCCTCTTAAAGCTAACTAAAGAAGCACCTGCTGCCTCATTGTTTAGTTTAGCTATCTCTGAGATTAACACATCAGGTGACATACCACGCTCACCACCCACCTCTTGCGCTATAGCAAACCTCTCCCTAGCTTCAACAGACACTACTCGTGTTGCGTCAGATGGGGGAGTAAACGTACCCAAGATTATGTTAGTAGCCATATCTACGTTCAAGTCTTTAGATAGAATACGTTGAACCTCGTCCTGTGGCATACCTAGTGTTATAGAAGCATTTACCTTACGGCTTAGTATTGCTTGTGCATTGTAGTGGGCCTCAAGATTAACACGATACTTCTCTAAGATTATCTCAGGGGTGTCTGTAAAACTAGGGTTCAACCTAGGAATACTTCTTACAGACCTACCGAAATCTGAGCTAGCAAACTCCACGTTGTCTACAGGACGTACAGGGGTCCATCTAAGACCACTCATATTTACGTCAGTCTCTGAGCTTAGGTCCCTAGTAGTACCTGTAGGCTCCTGCGGCTTATTCTTTACAGCATCGTCTAGCCTCTTAAAAGAGGTAACAGCACCGGGAGTGAAAGCCTCAAGCATAGTCTCGCCAGTTAGCCATATAGTTTCAGGTATAGTAAGGTCTTGCCCTATGGTATCCTGCTGAGTAATGACAAGCCTTGTAGACTCAATGAGAGCCTCTGTAAGGATTGATTCACTCAGGTAGGGGGCTAGTACCTCTTTACCAAAAGAAGCTACTGAGTCAGCCAGAGAGTCCCCAAACGCCTCTTCTGTAGCTGTACCTTCCATAAGTGGGTTTATAAAACCCTTTACTGCCTGACCTATGTATGCGTAAGGGTTTACTGTAGACATATCTAAGGTATATAGTGTGCCATCGTCCCCCAATCTGGCTAAAGGGTTGACATTCTCTGAGAAGGGACGTTCAGCACTTATACGTAATGCCTCTACTTTCTCATCTGTGTCTATACCTGCTAGATTCTGGGTGAGTGCAGCTAATCCACCGAAACCACCTGATGTCACAGTAGTTAGGCCAATCAATCTCTGTAATCCTCTCTCTGCTAGTACTGCATTACCTGATGTAGCCTCTTTGAAGCCAAGTTTAGCTATATTAACAGAGGTTCTTAGTATCTCTGATGAGAATCCAGCGAAGTTACCTAATGGTAGTCTACGTAAGTCCTTGATAAGAGGTGCTACTAGGTCATAGTTAGGTATAATATTCCTAGTTACAGCAGCAGATTGTCGTCTCAAAACCTCGTCACTCATATTAGGAAAAGCTTTCTTCAAAGTTTCTGTGTAGTCAAGGAATGTATTGATCTTAAAATAATCATCCGTACCCATATACACTCGGTCAGCTACATTCAAGACTTTACCAGCACCAGTAAGGTGTAGTTTGTCTGCTGTAGCTGCCATTTTATCTGCTAGACTACCGGAGTTGGCTACGCCATCCTCGATCAACTGTCTAAACTCACCTATTTTAGTGTTAGTGTTTATGATACCTAGGTCAAGGTACTCTTTATAAATACTCTCTAGTACTTCATCCCCACCCTTATTGATGTTGTCCCATACTACAGACAAAGCCTTTTCAGAGTTGGGTGAGAAAGGTAGGTAACCATTAGCTGCTCTGAACCCATAACCACCAATAAGATTCTTCATGTGAGTAGGGTGTGACCATACAGTCTTACTCTTCTGAGAAAGACCTTTGGCAAGACCGAAATTAGTTAATAGATTACCATTGAATATACCTGTAGTGTTAGGTGATTTCAGTGTAGTTGCCATCTCAGCAGTAGTATAGTATCCTGTACTACCCCTTCCTTTGGCAGTGAAGTCTAGCAGAGAGTTAGTACCAGTAATCTTGGTAGTGAATTTTCCTTGTGGGGCACTGAACATCCACCTATCTTTACCTAAGGCTTCAAGACCTTCATAATACCTATTATTAAACACAAGGTCAACCATCTTAGCGGCTGATGTTACTACCTTATCCGCAGGGTCAGTCACTTCACCCATCAATTTACGCAATGCAGGGGAGTTATCTAGAGATTTGTTTCTTCTTTTCAAGATGTTGAGGTTCACACGAGCAACATTTCCGTGATGCTCTACATATTGCCTACGACCACCTTCCAACAACTCATCTATTCTACCAGCAGCTTTAGCCTCGGCTTTGGCATAATCTTTGATAGAGACGAACTCAGCAGACTTAGACTTAAGAATCCTACGAGTCTCTTCTTCTAAAGCATTTCCATACGCCTCGGCAGTATGCTTGAAGTTGGCATCCTCAAACATACGAAAGGTACGTGTCACATACTTACCTATATTACCTTGAAGAGTCTCTCTTAGTTGGTCATCAAGACCCGGAGACTCTAGGGCATGTTTAGTCATGTTGTCTAACCAACGTCTAGCTGACTGGACCTGCACTTTAACCTCTTTGGGTAGTGCCTTCAATGCTTGTCTATCTCCTGCCAAAGCCCTGTTGACCGCATCTATAAGTTCTTCTGGTACGTCGTCAGAACTTTTGGACCAACTATTAAAACCGGGGGACTCTTTCCATCCGGGGGCTGCATCTTGTATACCAGAGACTGTTTGATGTAGACTACGGTTAAGCCTAAACCCAATCTCTTCTACATCCTGAAGTGCTGCCCGCTTACTAGAATCTGTTGCATTCTTTAATTTGAATCCGTTGGGGGTAAGACCACCTCTAGGCTCAAAGATATTGGCCTGTGTCTTAAACCAAGTAAACCACTTAGAGAATTTCTCTACTGTAGTAGGTCCAGTAGGACCCGTGTTGTTACTGGCCTGCTTTATCACCGTATTCACAGCACTGTCAGGGTCTATACCCTCTCCTAGGCTCTGCCTAATAGATTGAGCTTCAGGTACTGGTATACTTGATTGTGGTCTACGCTTAATCTTCTTGATTATACGTGTGACTACACCACCAGCTTCTTCACCTGTTAAGTCTTCAATGTTCTTAGGAGTAATCCCATCACCCTTCTTAGGCAAGAACTTAGATATTTTCTTTATTCCACCAAACAGAGTAGACAAAGCACCGACGAACATTACATCTTGGAATGCAGTGGATAGTCTTTGCTCTGCTAAAGAGTCGTCCTCATCGGAGGATAAATAGTTTAATAAGGCATTTGACTGGTCTTGGTTAGTCATCTCGTCAAACCAATCAAACAGTGTACCGTCTTCAGGGTCAAACAGTGACTGTTCTAGTAGACCACTACCTACGAGTACACTAGCTGCTGTATTAGTTGAGCCTACCAACCTAATAGCACCAGCCGCACTTCTACCTACCCTAAGAGCAGTTCCTGCGCCTAAAAGGTATGGGGCTATTTTACCTGCTAAGGTGTGGGCATCTCCTGTATCCACTCTTCCTGTCTCAGGGTCAACTGTAACAGGTTTATCCGTATCTGTCATAGAGAAGAATCCAGCAGCCAATGCAGTATCACGAGCCTGATCTTCCTTGTTCTGGAAAGGTCTTCGTACATCTAATATAGTGTTGGCTATAGGCTCAGCAATTTCAGATACTATTGATCTACCCACCTCATCTCGTAGGGCACCAGCGAACGCCAAGGCTGACTTGCCAGCACTTACGACAGCCTCCCCTAAAGGGAAACTACCTTCTGTGTCTGGGTCACCTTGAAAGTCCATCAGGTTATTACCTGACAACTCTGGTATCTCAGGGGTAACTTCCTTAACAGTGGCTGGCTCTGTCTCCACCAAAGGTTCTTCTTCTACAGGTGGGGTGACAACCCCCTCAACTACAGGCTCCTGTTCTTTCCTGTCCCGTAACATCTTTTCCAACTGTTCGTCAGTGATGTCATCAGGTACATTCTTTATTACCTTACCATTTTTAGTTATTACAGACCTAGGCATCAGGTGTCCTTATCGAGAAAGAAGTGAAGGCGGTGTAAAGCCAATTGGGTCAGGGTTTAAATTTACTGTACCTGAACCTGTGTTATCTGGTGTAGTTGGTATATCGAATATATCATTGAAGTCTTCACTACCACCACTACCACCTGACATGGCCTCTGTTATACCCTCTGAAAGATTCATAGCAGCACCAGTAATTTCTTTTAATAGTGCTTCTACATCAGACATAGCTTCTTGGGCGATAGTTACTTCACCACCAGCTTCAAGAGGTGTGTCTGTATTAAGTTTACCAGACAGGGCTGTAAATAGTGGGCCTGTAGAATCAAGGAACGCTGATAGAGTGGTGTTCATCAACTCTGCTTTCTCTGGGTCTTTGACATTGTTAGGGTCTACTAAGAGTCTGGTGAACATCTGAGAGACTTGGTTTAGGTTTTCTTGACTGTCGTACACGTTAGTAAAATTCAAGTTGTTGGTAGACATCAGATCAGCCAAGGCTGCTACACCATCGGGTGTTAGGAAAGTGTCTGCTAGTCCTGACACATTGGTAGACACACGTTGCTTATGACTCATATCATCTACTCTTGCTGCGTCTAGCTTGCCTACAGGTATGACTTCTTTTGTTACGAAGTTGCCTTCACCGTTCTTAACCAAGTCAGTACTACCGTCAAAGTGTTTAACTTCGTCTACGCTAGCCATCACTAAGTTATCCCCTACTACCTGTAGTACATGGGTCTGTGTTACAATATCGTTGGGTTCAAAGTTAGCAGCATCTAGATTACCCGCCCAATCAGCAGCAGCACTTGCACCACTGTCAGCAAGTATGGCATCGAAGACACCCTTAGCTGCCTGATTCTTAAGAAGCCCGTCTTCGTCTACACGTTGTAGTATCTCTTGGCTAACATCGTTAGATGATTTACCAGAGAAGAACCCCCCTACCTTACTTATAAGAGCCTCACCTGCATTACGTGGTGGTGCTATCAACGAGTCTATATTCTTAGAAGCCTCCTCTAGTGAAGGAACTTTATCAGCAGCAGTTACAGCCGTTTCAAACTCACTGGCCTCTGCTACAGAAAGTCTACGTGCCTCAGCATTCATCTGTGGTGCATAGGAAGCAGTAGTAAACTTATTACCAAACTTAGCTGCATACTCTTGTTGGAGTGCAGGAAGGTATTTATTCTCATAGAAAAAGTCTTCCATAGTTTGGTTTTTCTCAGCCGCTGCATCTCTGATACTATATATCTGACTGGCTTGATCAGCCGTAGCTTTATAACGAGCCTTGGCT
>Ga0222664_1000587_pt1 | contig 18914 bp, 37 predicted proteins | sample AntAcemetagen604_FD_181147 | JGI IMG/M metagenome (GOLD analysis project Ga0222664, IMG submission 181147) | Saline water microbial communities from Ace Lake, Antarctica - #604 | ecosystem: Environmental > Aquatic > Non-marine Saline and Alkaline > Saline | place: Antarctica: Ace Lake...
TCGGGTAATCAAGCGATTGCTAAACTTTAACATATAGAAATAATTACACACGGTGAATCTGAACATTGTCACTATGGGCCCAGAGTCCGTCAGGCGCACCTATTAATCCCGGTGTATCCACCATAATGGTATATTTCCCATTATAATTAACTCCTTTCACATCAACTATTGTTGACTGAAAACATACTGTCACTTTGTCACCTTTCATGAATCCGCCATAATTTTCAGCACGTACTTGAGCTTCATGGTCTAATGGGTTATCGTCCCCATCCAATACATCAATTCGCCCTTCTAATTCCTTCACTTGAGCCTTGAGATTTTCGATTTGCTGTGAATCAGTTGCTTTGGCAGCGCTGCAGGGTCGCATTGCCTTATCAAAGTATGCTTTTGACACCATATGCAGTACGCGTATGCGCCTGGTTGAGCCAAACCGGTACGGCCGTACACACATACAGACATCGATGATCTGGCACTGGTTCCCGGACGGATAACGTAAAACTAGTTCTTGCCGGGTGTCAAATGCTTCGTTTGGTGATAGTAGTACATATGTTTGACCGGTTTCGACGCGTTTGATCGCTGTACCTGTTTGTGCACAGCACATCGTAATAAAAGTGTCACCTTCCTGTGATTCATACTTAATCGGGTCCTCGAACACCGTATATATAGTTGGATTGTACGAAGATAATGTTACATACCAATCACTCGGGGTGCCATCGCGCAGCGGACCCCGGCGAAAGCTTACATACTTATAGCACTGAGCTTCATATAGTAGTTCAAGCGTGTTGACGGTAGCCCCTGAGTGATAACCAACTAATAATGCCATGTTGATGGCCTGTTCATTGGATTCTGCTTTGTAATATATCATAATGCTTTTTCAATTGAAATGTTAATATCTGATGTAGTATCAGTGTAGTTATTGTCCTGCGGCCGGGTAACGCGAGGCCATGTTCCACCTTCGTGTGGACAAGATGCAACCTCGACCAAACGCGTAAGGTCCGAAATAAACGTGTCAGAGAATCCAATTGGAAACACGTTAGTATAATCTTTATCTTCGACATCTTTACACGGTAACTGTAGCTTAATAGTGATATCACACATATCTCCTTTACGAATACCATTCCAACCTGGTCTTTCAGCCAAAGCAGCTTCTTTTGCAGCTGCAACTTCACTGGTAACCCGTTGTAAATGTTCCGCGCCCATCACTGAAATAACTTCATTAAGCGTTACTGATTCCAGGCTTTGATTCGGTATGGTCATACCGCAACCGGTTGGAACAACAGCTATTGGATTATAAGCTGTAAATTCAAGCCGGTTGTATACACAATCATCATCGCTGGTAACATATGTTCCAATCGGAAGATTTACATGGCCGGATGACAGTTGACCGTATACAGTGCAGTAACGAACGCCATGTTCCTTTGTTGTTTTAAAATAATTCATAATGCTTTTTTAATTTTAAGTGATTTTGCTTGATCAATGCGCCTGGGAGGCAAAAGACTATTGGTTAAAGCTACTCTGGAAAGCAACAAACACGTTTAGTCTCTTTGATGCGGCCTGGGAGACTGATTTTATTTAATTGGTAGATTTTTCAACTGTAGTGTGACCTAATGCATTGCATGCATTTAGCCAACCAGGGTCCGTCACCGCGCGGTTCAAACAGCTGCGGATGTAGGTGGCCCAGCCCTCAGTGAATTGAACAGGATAAGGCCCATTATAGTCCGCAACTTCCACTGTTTCAACTGGAACTTCCATCGTAATGGTTACTTTTACAGTATCACCAGGCTTAATACCCTTATATGTAGGTTTAATCGCCTTATATGCTTCAAGCTCTGCGGCAATTTGCGCCATTTCACCTTTCATGTAGAGTTTAAGCGCTTCATCATCAGTAATTCCGATGAGATATGGCTTAATTAAGTCATTAAGATAAAATTGTTTATTCTTTAGCAAATCATGCTTGCTACGAGTCAGTGTGAAGCCGGCATTACTGGGTCCGTTTATCCATACAATATCGCCTTCTACTAGAGACATTGTACTCCCGGCCGTCCTCGCGAGGCTGGTTAGCCATACAGTGATTGCATTAAGTGAAGTGACGCGAGCTAATCCTATTGGTAGTTTCATAGTGTTTTATCGTTCTGTTGTAGTACTAAGATACACCAAGTACCCCATATAACCAAGGGAAAAGTGTTAAAGTTTTGCCTTAATGGAAAATAATTTCCAAATATACGTGTTTAGTGGTATATATTAGATGATTTTTCTATAAAATGGGTGATTATTAGAAATATTTTATGGAAATATGAGTATCTCCAGAAAAAAAATTGTGCGAACGACAGTGTGGGGCCCATAATACACAGATACCCCACATCCCCAGCCCCAAACCACAAGGAACTAAGTGTTTTGATATTATAGTGATATCACTATGATATCACGCCTCACTGGTCATGACCCACACCCACCCTATATCATTATATCTAATATCTATACATTTATCAATCATATAGACTATATCTATGTGTCATATGACATAACTTCTCTAATCAAACTGTAATATGTAGAGTTATATACTGCAATAAAATAGTTGTTAGCTTTGTAACTATACCTGGATACTTCATAGTTCTGTTATTAGTATATTGTTTATATCTGTCATTGCTGTGTGTTCATTCCATCATTAGTACTGTTTATACCATTCATCGTATACATCGTTTTCTGAGTATAAGTGATCACATACTTTATCTTTATATACGTTTCCTTTATCGGTATTATCATGATAAATAAAGTGCGTATTTACATAATTTGTAAATGAGAATAAAGATGCTATGTCTCTTGTATTTTCTTCTGTTGCCCAACATACTCCTGCAATGAAATCATCTCTTGCATTATCATGTTCATTTGGATTTTCGTGTACGTCCCACGTACTGTTGGCATGTTTGCTTGCCTCTATTGATATTAGTTTATTTTCCATATTATTTAGTATTCATTGGGGGTATGTATTACTTGTCTTATACTGTAATATACCTATTCTGTTTGTCCTGGTCTTCCACTGTATATATCATTTATTGAGTAGAGTTGCCAATCGTCTCTTACTCTATACATTGCTGTATTATTACTATCATTACCTGCAAAGATATAGTGTTTGTTTAGATACTGGATAAAGGTTATTGTTGCTTCTTTATCATTATCATTAATGAGTTCATATTTTGCCCCAGCGTAGAATCCTTGTTTGATATAATAGTGTGGATGAGGATTATATTGTTCATTCCACATACTGTCAGCGTATGCTACTGATTCCTTATGTATACGTAAGCTATCTTTATTATTCATTGTTCTTTTGCTTTTGTATGTATTCTTGAATGATTTCTTCTTCACATCCACCACCATTATAGAATATTAAATTGAAGTTTATCACATCATCGGTTTCCCATATGTCTTCTAAGCCACCTTCGAATTCTTCTTTTTTGAATTCTATCTTTTCGTATACTTGCCGTCCTATGATCATGTAGTACTTATCCAATGGTTCGGAATACAATGCATCTTCTGCTTCGTCTTCAGTGGTGATTGCATCCTTAAAATATCCGCTAGCGCGTTTTACACAATCAATTAGAGATTCATCTTCCTTTTGATACTTTCTAATCTTTCCTTTTACATGGTCTGTTCTGCTCATAGTGTTATTGTTCTTTTTCGTTTATTATTGTTATATGTTACAGTGATTACGTCTGAATTAGCGCGTATTCATTGGTTTACTGGCGCCAACCCCGGATTTAAACGTAATTCAAATGATTGGGTTTGTAATACAGCCTCAGCAGCTATCAGTCGTTCTTTAAGCATATCGTAATCTGCCACCCCTTTTGATGTTTTTGTCGTTTCCATATTACAGGGTGTTTACCTTGCCGGTTCGGAAGGTCTAATACACCTGTTTGTATTGATTTATGCATTGGACTATCCTGCTTAAACCTACCAAAGTCTGGTCCAAAGAGTGTATTTAATACACCGTTTAAATTAATGGTAATTGGTGTTGGTTTGTTTCGGTTATAACTTTCTAACTGAGTTATAGCGCGTTTCATGGGTATCAATATAGTTTCCCAATCATCTGTAGTTATTAGCTGCTTGGTTTGTACGAATCCATTTGACCATGTACATTGATATTCTTTATATCGTCTACTGTGACTCATTATGCTTTGTATTCACCCAGTGTTTTATCGTTTATATCTAGCATAACATTAAACAAACTTATTTTCTTACGTAAAACAGCTTGTCTGGCTTTGTCCATAGTACTAAACCGTGTCTTTCGTTCAAGTAACGGCCCTCCGGAGTCAATGACTTTCCAATCGCCGGGATATGCGCTACAATGGTTGTAACATGCCTCATATTGTATCACATTATTTAGCCGTTGTATTTTTACTATTTTAAATACCCAGTCGGCATCTAAGTGATACAGAAATGGTAAGATATGTGCATTGGCTTTACGTAAACGCCAAGAGCGGTAGCAGTTTATTAGTTTATTCATGATACGGTATGTGTTGATTTGATACGATACTGATACGATTATTCATTCTTTTTTTAATTTGAGCATCCAGTGTAGGCCTTCCCTGTTCGTAGATGACGCGGGTGCCTTGTAATGATACACCTGATATTCTATATCCTAATATGTTGACTGTTCCGGTCATCTCAAGTCCTATATTATTAAAGTTGTAAATTATATTGGCATTGATTAAATATGGTGATGGCCTATGGAACGGTGTTTGCCGACTATAATAAGTCGGAATGTTTACCCTTGACCAAATATACGAAAAATCAAGGGAAAATCCAAGCGATTTGAGTAATTTCTTTTCTAAGTCTACTTCGACACCTGATAGCTTACCATTATCTACAAATAACCATGTTTCAATGGATTGGAAGCGGAGCGCATAACGGATACTGACACCCGGTGTGGTTGAGCATATAGGCTCATAGGAGCTAGTGATACGAATAGTATATGTGTAAGTGAGGCTAGGGATAAACGACCGAATAACAGCGTTAGGCGACCATCAGCCATAGAAATAAAACGATATACATGAATAAACAATAGATAGTATCACTACCAAAAACAATATCAATAGCGTTGCTGTTAATGCGCTGTACTTAGGTTCTGTATCGGTTAGAAACGGACTAAGCTTATAGCTTTCTTGTGCTTCCTCAACCGTCAATACACGTATAGCTTTTGCATATTGTACCATTTCGTCGTTGTCTACTAATCGATGTGCTAACATTTTTTCATCAAATTTATATGGTTGCAAGCTTCCAGTTAACCAGCTAATATCTCTCATAGTCATTATATGTGATATATGTGTACAGGTACACCACGTTTCTTTGCTTGATCAATCATATTCTTTGTTCCCCTACTATTACCATCCCAGAAGGCAAGTAATACATCACCATACACAGCCATTTCACCATTTCTAATTGGGCCGGCACCCGAGCCGTATGTTGACCATTCGGCTTTGAATATTGTATATTCGTATCCATGTTCACGGGCAAACTTTACAGACAACTGGTCAACACCATATGGTTCATTATCTTTGATTAAATCGGTACCAGTTACTATTTCTGGATAATATACATTATTATCGGCTATGAACTTACGGCAGTTTTCTGCCACAAATTCATAATTTTTATAAGTACGGCCTCCGGCCACAATTATTTTACTGAGCATAGTCTATTTTCTTTTAATCGTGCTATGAATTGTATTAATTCTTTGTCTTTATTAGGTATCGATTCAATCAATGATATTGTATTTTCGTTCAATTTGAATTCTACTTTTATTAGCATGTTTCCACACAGTAAATTAACAGCAGATGACTTATCTAGTCCACGTATTGTTGCCCGTATCCATGCGACCCGACAATCTTCAATAGAATCGGATACTAAATCACTTATATCAAGTGCATCTTCATTAGAACCATCATACGGTATATGTCCGTATGAAGTTGTGCATAAATTCACAATATCCACGTTAATTACGGTAGATAATTTATGATAAAGTACCACCGATATTGTATCGTTGGTAACTATATTTAAGACCATGTTTTTGTTTTTTAACCAGATACATCAGATGACGCTGGTACAGTCCACACAGGCATCATGATATGCTGATATCTATTCATTTCAAGTAGAAACAAACGTCTCACTTCCATTATATTCACACCCTTGAATTCGGGTTTAGTTGGAAATGTTTGCCATATCGGTAATTGAGGAAATATCATAGTATTATCTGTTTTGGTGTACCCATATAAATATCATTAATTATTGTATTCCATCGAATATACTTCTTATTTCACTGGCTTGCCTTACACCCACAACCGTATCAACCACAGTACCATTACTTAAGAATAGTGTTGTAGGTATACTTCGTACATTGTATTGTGATACGAGAGTACGATTCGAATCAACATCGATAACGCGGATTGGTAGTTCGAATGACAAAGATTCCATTATTGGTTTGAATGTTTGGCACGGTTGGCACCAACCGGCTGTAAAGTATAGTATTTCTTTCATAATGTTTAATTTATATTACGTCAATTATATGTGATGAGTATTTGCCGGTATATTCAACAATGACTACTTGTGATCTAAATCCGTACATATAACGGTTATGCGGGAACCTTTCAGGCGCTTCACGTACTCTATTGATTAGTTCAACAGGTTCTTCCAATGTATCAAACTTATGATGTTTAGTAATTGTGGAGTTTTTCGAAAGAGATCCGGCATCATATAGATACAATCTTATGTCTGGCATATTAATTTATTAAGGGCGCTTTTATTCTTGGATTTGATTTGTAGTTGTTAAGTACTATATCGCTCGACTCAATAGTATCTGCAAATAGGGGAGACGATGACTTAACCTGCCAATCTTTTGACAGCGTTACAGTAGGTAAATCATACCCTGTGTTGTTCATTTGTTCTTTTACTGCCGAATAATGTTCTTCGTATATATGAGCATCACCTAAACTTCCTATTAAGTGTTCCGGTATCATATTAACTTCTGCTGCTATAATTTCCAATAGTAAACCATATGATGCTATGTTAAATGGTAAGCCGAGAAATGTATCAACCGAACGTTGATTCCACTTTAGAGAAATTGCTCGATTTGGACAATCCATGTGATTATCATTTTCTTTACACCATTTTTCTTTTTCTCCCATTGATAATTCCCTTGTATAAACTTGGAATCCATAGTGACATGGCGGCAGTGTCATTTCATCCAAATCATTTACGTTCCAAGCACTTACTAACATTCTACGTGAATCCGGATTAGTTCGTAATTGATGTATCAGGTTTTTAATTTGGTCTATACCTACATCACCACTGGAAGTGGCTTCTCCAAACGGTATTTCTGACCCCCAATTACGCCATTGCCAGCCATATATCGGACCTAAATCACCCCATGTCTCGGCGAATTCATCATTTTTCATAATGGCTTCACCGAATTCCTTTTGTGTAGATAAAAAGTCTGGGCTTTGATGTGGTACATTCTTTTTGTAGTGGTTGTATGCATCTCCCAACCATATCCAATTACCGTTTTCAACGAGAGGCCTTAATTTTGTATCACCACGTAAGAACCAAATTAATTCAGTAACAATTTGCTTCCATGCCATTTTCTTGGTAGTCAATAATGGAAATCCATCTTGCATGTTGTGTACTATTTCATACCCAAATATGGATTTGGTTGTACCATTTCTACCTGTCTTTACATACCCATTATCCATGATAGTACGTAAGAGCTGTATATATTGTGTGTCTAAGCTATTCATATTCAAACTTTGCTGAAAGTAACTGATTCAGAATAATACCCATTTGATTCACCTAGCCAACGAACAGTTACATACCCGTTTATCGTGGCAAACTTATAAAACGTCCAAGTATGCGATTCATCTTGGTAATCTACATCACCGAACGGGTCATGTGACATAACTTCTTCTGCTGACAAAATTGGCGTACCAATTAAATCAGATAAATCGCCTTCTATATCATGGATATAAACAGATTCACAGCAATCTTGTTCATGATAAAATCTATAATGATTTGTATCTGATTCGAACGACATTGTATCGTCATTCGCAGTCACATCGGTAAATATCTTACCTACTAATTCTCCTATTTCATATACGTTGTACATAATTTTTATTTTTTACCATTCACTTATTAATGTAGAAAAAGCATCACGATATGCATCAGACCGACAATAATCGGTAGGTACATCGCTTGGGTCTATTGTATCAAGTATCAGTTTAGCAAGTGCATCGACTTCGGCATATAATGAATATGCACTTGCTTCCAATAAGATACATTCTATATCAAGTAGCTCTTTTATATCAATCATGATTTACTGTTATGGTTGGTAGGTTCAGAATCAAGCCGGGTCTTCAACCGCTTATATTCCTTTGCGTTGTAATAATCAGCCACGATTAAAAATCCGGCTGCAACGGAAAATAATAGCATCCACACTATTACCAAATCAAGTAGCATGCCACCGATACCCAATAGTACCAATATCCACCCAATAATCTTCATATGATCACTTTTTTTCATTTGTATTTCTATTTAAGTTAGTTTCATTTTTAAAATCAAATAAGTCCCAAATATTTTGTACTACATGGTAACTTAGTTCAATTGGTTCTTCCTTCACATTAGATAACATTTTATCGATAAACGCAATCCGTAGTTTAAGTTCTTCTTGATAGGCCAGCATTTCTTGTAGTGAGCTTATTCTAGGCACGGTTCGATGTGTTTGATTATCCATACTTTTTCATTTTCTTTGTGGTCCAATATTAAGTGGTCTTTATGCCAAGGTGTGTCAGGTGTTTTAATTTCTACACCTGTAATACGGTGCATCATACCCATTATCACAGCTTCGGTATAATTAGTATACGGCACTAAATTTTCAAAGCGATATGTTGTATATCCATTTGACCATGGTCCTGCGTGTTTACATGCTAATTTCGTTAACTTAAATTCTATATTGTTTTATATCAGTTAGGTCAGGTTTAAACTGATTGTGTTACTACAATTAATCAATCCAATTTAAATCCGTGCACTTTATAAACGTTTCTACTTTACTTCGACGAATATACCTTTGGCTTTAATTTTATAAGCGTACAATATGCAGTCATAAACTCTGGCGATATATGTTCTTTCATAGGCATCCGTTCCGCGATATATGCCATAGCAGCATTTAGACCTGGGTTTCCATGAGCATCAATAATATCACATACCCAACTATAATTTTCCATGCCAATTTCAATTTCATCGGAGGTCGCCCAACCAAAGAAGTCATTTGCATTAATTGTTATTGAAAAACTATTTCTAACGAGTAGTAATGCGGTTTCTTGACTAATCATATATACTTTATTTAATCTTCCCATTCAATCATAGGACAAACTTTATCCTTAACAGCTTTGAAATACGTACCAATTAAGGATGGCGACGATGGTTGGGTATTGGTATGATTGGAAAATTTTGCTCTGTATGCAGCTTTAATAAGTTTGACGAGTTCAATTGAACCAAACACTAAACATCCGATAATTAAAAGGACTGCAACCCCGCCAATCATAAAACACCACGATGCCCCTAATATTAAAGCCGGTAAAAATATAAGTGCTGGCCGCCCCAATCCTTCGACATCAATAATGCCCATTCCGTCCAGCGTTATGACGCCAAAGGCAGCGGTGATCATTGTGATTGATGTGAAAATAAAAAAGGCCGCCGATACCGGCAAATCTAAGTCGAGGTCATCGTCAGCATATTTAGTCCATAATGCGAATGGTAGTATTGATATGAATACAACGAGCGCAGCCATCACTCGCCAAAAGTATGGACATATACTAACCGGACATTCTTTGTCGAAGACAAATTCTGTCAATTTCCGGTGCCAAGAGTTTCTATTAAATTTCATAATGTTTTAGTTTAAAGTGTCAATGTTAATGATGTACATGGCGATTACGCCGTCTATTCTTCCGGAACTAAATGATATAAGTCCCCAGCGGTCTAAGCGAGGTTCCTGCGTACTAACTATAGTAAGTGTGTCCCAGGTCGGAACCGGTCCTTTGAAATTACGCTCGAATTTAAGTGCTAGTGTGTACTCCACAGAGTTATGTGGAGCGCTGGTACTACATGCCAACTGATTGAATATACAGACTATACTGAATGCGTATATTAGTAAAGTTTTCTTACTCAAAATATGTGATTATTTGTGCGCCAACTGGAATTCGAATCCAGACCTGTACAGGGTCTAAGCCTGATGCCTCTACCGTTGGGCTACTGGCGCGGTTATTGATAGTACTAAGATACAACAATTAGTCTGTATAATGGCACGTACTATGTTAACTTTACGTTAAGTATTGAATAGCCAATCACGTTTTAATGTACTATTTGGCATACACTGATATGAATCAATGCCAGTGGATGATTTTTTATATATCAATATTCGTGTTGCTGATATATCTAACGTGAACGGGCAATATGCAATTTGACCTTTATATTTACCTTGTTTAGCAAAAATGTACCTATATATTCTAGCATGCCCAAGTTTTTCAATCATAGGCCACCAGCTTTTATCAATTATCGGCATACATCATTTATCTGTGTACTTTACTAATTTAATGATTGAGTCCATAGTATCTGCATCGGCATCAGCTATAAAATTGGATTCTTTCATCATACATTTTAAAGCATATGTAACGTCTGTAATCCCAGTACCATCCTTAGCAATGGCATCTTCAAAGAATTCATCACCCCCCAAATCGTCTGATGTTAATGTTAATGTAAATATATATGTTTGCATTGTGGATTGTTTAAGAATTTAAAATGGTAAGTCAACTGAGTTGTCACTGGATTTCTTACTTACGGCTGATTTAAGTACGATACTTGATCCAATGAATGATTCAAAATTATCATGACGAATATCCATACCATCTAAGTTTGTCGTTATTAGTCCTACTAGAACGGTATGAACTCCAATTCTATATTGTTTACGTGTATTTCGGTTTGGCATTTCACACATCATTATAGCCGCATAGTACCAGGCAATATAAGCTACTGGATGCAACGGAATAATGTTAATGGTTTTTTTATTATACCCAAACGTAAAGCCATTATTATATGAACTGTCTCGGGGAGTACCAGGTGCTGTATCAAACAAATCGTGTCTTGCCAGTATGGGTACACAAATGTCTATGTCGCTGGCTGGTGTGGGCTGTCCGTATCGCTGGCTACCACTTAAAAAGTGAGGTATTCCATCCAAGTATTTGGGCGGAACTACTAGATCTATAATATTTTTCATTCTTCGTATTTTATTCCTTCGTCATAAATCAAAACATTCATATTGATTCGCTTTTGTACACACGATAGGAGTCGAACCTATACGTCTCCCGGTTCGTAGCCGGGTGTTTTTCCAATTAAACTACGCGTGCTCATTCTGATTTATCTATTTTATCTAATATGTCTTCGGCTAATTCTATAACTGTATCCAATTAAGTATGTGATTCGTTAGGTGAATCATCTTCCCATAGTGCAACATCTAATTTCTTTTCCAATACACTTAAATCCAATTGATTGCCGATGGTATTTGCTTTTACATCAACCATTGCTTGCTTATAGCCGTCCATATACCCTTCAATCTTACTTGCGGTATTCAGACTGTTACGAGCTTCATGTGTAGGCCGAACATTCGAATCAATTCCGTAGGCGGCCCTTGCCTTACTTTCAAGTTCTGTATCTGTCATCATTTTAATTTTGTGGACCCAATAGGAATCGAACCTATACCCCGCTGATTAAGAGTCAGCTGCTCTAGCCAATTAAGCTACGAGTCCAAAACATTAACTACTACATAGACAATATCGGATTCGAACCGATACTCAGGGGATATAATCGCTTGTGGCTTCCCTGGTTTTGCCAATTAAACTAATCGTCCATATTTCATTAATGCCATACTTTGAAACTGTCATTAAAATATCCATCATTCTACTTTAAAATAAATTCACCTGAGTTACTTTGACTACTTACCTGTTTGGTCTTTCTACCAACTCACGTTTTTTAGGGTTGCCCCAAGCGATTGATATAAGTAGTGGTTTCACTAAACTTTCATTATTTCATTTCAAATAGCTTCAATAAGAATTCTTATTTCATTTCTGAGTGCCCCCGGCAGGATTCGAACCTGCGACTCACCGGTTAAAAGCCGGTTGCTCTGACCTGACTGAGCTACAAAGGCATTGTTAAATAGTCTGTGTAATAGTTTATATTACTGGTTTGTCCATTGATAGTAGGATCAATTCTGATAGTTATTCCTGCTTTTTTGGATAACAGCGTTTCAACTGGTATATACACTATACTATCTCTATCATAGATATATACAGCAAATACATCAGCATCAGTCTTTTTGTATCTATATTTATACCCTTTGGCTGATTTTTTGGTTGGTACATATACTGCGCCATTTTCCGAATGGTACGCTTTTACTTGTATAGTTGTTAATTTATTATTTTTGCTGGCTATTAAATCTATCTTTGAATTGTCGCCCAATTCTGTAAATACAGAATACCCAAGTTTCATTAGGGCGCTTGCAACTTCAAGTTCTCCAATTGATCCTTTATTTTTAGCATGTAGTTCTTTCATATACATATAAGTATCACAAAAAGAACCGAACGCCATGGCCGGTGCTTTACCAGCCTAACAATACTAAGATAAGTATTTTTTTCTAACTAACCAAATCTTTCTGAAACTTTAACATATTAAATTATTTAAATACTTGAAGCCTTATCAGGATTCGAACCCGAACTATCTGAACCAAACTCAAATGTGCTACCATTACACCATAAGGCTATTTTGAGGCGACACTCGGAACCGACCCGAGAACTAAGGGTTACAAATCCTTTATTTTTCCAGTTAAACTATGACGCCATTTTATTATTATTTTGAAAAATTATTTACACCAATGACGAGCGCAATTAGGCCCCAAAGGCCTGCCATAGCGTGTCTACCGCCTTCAATCCAATTGGTTATGTCAAAGTCAGCATTTCCAATAGCACCGGTTAAATATACTATCAATGTTAATAGCAATATGTGGAAGTAAAAATTATTTTTCATCATTTTTTATTTTGTATCTCCTGCTGGAATCGAACCAGCGGCATTTGCCATGTAAAGACAACGCTCTTCCAACTGAGCTAAGGAGACATATATTGTACGGATAGGGGGAGTCGAACCAATAATAATATTTCGCGCGAAATATCGGAACCTTAACCGGAAAGGCCCTAAATTACTTTCCCATCAACGCGTTAGGCGCCGTTTTAACCATTAAACTATATCCGCATATAGAAGTCCTGGAGGGATTCGAACCCCCAAGTACCCGGGTCAAAGCCGGGTGTGTCTAGCCATTTCCACCACAGGACAATAAATGTACAGGTCACCGGGTCTCCTGTACTGATAGATTTATAATCACTATTGATTAAATATAATCAATAGTACTTGAATGACTGCTAGTAATCTAAAAAACATAATGTTTATTTGGTGACTCCGGAGGGATTCGAACCCCCAACGTTCCGCTTAGAAGGCGGACATTCTTCCGGTTGAATTACGGAGCCATGTTCTAATTTGCTTTACCAATGGGATTTGAACCCATATTCCCGGCCGGTTAGGCCCGGCGTCTTAACCAGTTAGACGATAGTAAAAACTATTAACGTGTTAGTCTGGCAACCACTGGTTAATGGGGGATAGTTATACAAACATGAAGTACCAGCTTCTGTCATATATAGCCAATCCATGGTCTAGGTGGAGGGATTCGAACCCCCGAACGCCGCCTTCCAAAGACGGTCCGTGTGGCCAACTGCAGGAACACCTAGATAGTGTTATCATCACCAACAATACTAAGATACGGAACATTACCCAATAATCCAAATTTTTTTGAAACTTTAACATATAGATTTAAATCCATCCATTCTTATGTGCTGGAAATTCTGCATCGTAACCAGTCAATAATTTACGTGATACGACCCTATCAGACGCTCGCCTACGACCTTTTTCAATCTGTCGTTCATCCTTATTGGGCTTGTAACTATAATTCTTAAAAGCGCCTAAGTGACGAAGTTGATTATATCGATTATATATCTCAGCTAACTCTTGTTCTATGATTTCATCATGTTCTGCATAATGAGTTACATATCTACGTTTATAAACTATTTCATAATAATATTCTGGTACTGTACAAATATAGTGGTCCTTTGACCACCAATAATGCCCAGAAGCTTCTTGGTAAATGAACCAACTTTTTAGTTCTTCATCATCTAATTCATCATATATATGCGCGTGGATACCATACAATGACCCAACTACGGCCCGGTTATTATAAGAGCCCCAACTTGCTTGAACTCTATCTTTCTTTTTGGGATTTTTAAGTGAACGTCTATGATCCTTTTTGTCTTTAATAACAAAACTTTTAGGATGACACATGTTAATTGCAGTCTGCAATTTATCACTATCCATTCTATTAGCCGCCTGTTTGGTCAATCGCAATTTAACATACCAACCATCTTTAATTGGTTTGTCATATGGTATCCACGTTACATTTCGTGATCGGCTATAATAATCATGCAATTGGACCTGAACATTATAAGCTTCTTTTTCCCGATGATATTGTTTATTTCTATTCATACTATTATGTACTTTGGTAGGGGTAACAGGACTCGAACCTGCGACTTCTGATTCCCAAAACCAGAGCTCTACCAGCTGAGCTACACCCCTATAATTGACATCTTTTTGACGGTGTATTAACTAGTATACTTACCATCCTCCACAAAAGCGGTTACTTTTACTACACTAATCGCTAAATTAATGTGATGACTAAAAGCACGTAACAAAATTGAGCTCCATATCCGAATCGAACGGATGACCTTCTGATTACAAAACAAACGCTCTTCCAACTGAGCTAATGGAGCTTGTTTGATTTTTATCTTTATCCTTCGATGGGTTGATTAATCGGAAATATAGTTTTATGTATATCAACGGAATCTACCCAGCATTTGGAGTCCCAGAACGGTGGTGTTTCATACCAGTCAACGTAATAAGTCTGGCTGATAGCTGCCCATTCTAACCAACGGGTTTCATCGTTTAAAGTTTTGGGAAAAAATAAGAATCGTTTGATAATTCTTGAATCATTTTCACTTGGATACCATTTCGGTTCTCGTGTCCATCTCATTTTAAATATTGTTTATATTTACGTTCCATTGATTCAACAAATGTAATAATATCATCTGCTATTTCTTCTCTTTCACCATGCGGTACTTTTCCCAGAAGGTTACTTAATCTGTCTATAAGCATGGAAGCCACAATTGCGTCTACATCCCGTTCCATAATAGTTTTGTTTAAGTGTTTACAAATGTCTTTTCTTCTATTGCCTTACGTATGTAACGCATAAAAAGTATTGCTTTGTCTTTGCTTTTTAATACTCCATCACCAATATCTGATAGTGGAACTGGAAATAGGTAAAGTTGCTCGTCATGGAAGACGTTATAATAAAATATGCCATTCTTATAGAAAGCAAATTGTACGGTATTGTCTTTGACAATATCTTTAATGTTAAACATATTATTTTATTTATGTAATCGGCCAAATTGCCATTCGGGGTGGGGCCCCAGAGATTCGAACTCCGAACGTATCTTACGTAAGTGATTTACAGTCACCATGCTTCAACCAATTTGCATAGAACCCCGGTTTAAATTTTATATTTTATGTTCCATTGTTCAATTTTATACTTAAGTTCATCTATAGTAATTGAGCAATTTGTATACTTTTTTACGTTATTAGCGTGAATCATTAAGTTACAGTTTGCCGGGTGTGATATGATACCAGGTGGAATTCCTGCCGCAAATCCAGCATTTACTGAAAACATATGGTCTCTAGATACACCCGTATGGTTATCACCTCTATTCTTTGCGGTGTACCATCCGTATTGCTCGATTAGTTTGAAATTAAATTCATCTGAATAATCCGATAAATTGAAATTAAATTTTGTATCTAGTTGATATTTTCTATATTCTGATATGGTTTTTCGTGCGTATTTATTTCCACATAAGCGTGTACAAAATTTGTTATTTCTTTTTTTGTAATTGAGAGTGGTATTACATTGTTTACATCTATTCGGATGATGTTCATAGTATTCGAGCCACTCCGGTCGACGTTTCCTATTAGAATACCTTATATTCTTTAATGCTTTACTTGATAACGGTTTTCTGTTTTCTACTATTCTATTTAAATTAGTATGGGTCGCTGCACAAGATTGACTACAGAATATATTTCGTCGTTTATCAAACGAAATCGTATGATTGCATTGTTTACAAAATGACGGATTTAATTCATATTCTTTTTTACTCACGGCTTTTTTTTGCTTAATGTAATCATGTAACCCCGCGTAACTTCTAATGTATTTATTTACATAATAGCTTCTACACGACAGCGAACAATAAATACGCTTACCTTCGGTGTTATTATTGCATTCTGTATTTTTACATTTAACCATATTATTCCTTTATATATAAATATAAGGAAAGTGGAGAGCCACGTTTATGAAACGTAATTTTCTGGTGGAGGTGGGGAAATTTGAATTCCCGATCATCGCATGCAAAACGACTGCTTTAGGCCAGACTAAGCTACACCCCCATTTTAATTAATTAATCCATTCTTAATACCACGGTGTATATAATTCGAATGAGCTATATTCTTTTCATTTGCGTAACCTATACTTAAGTGTAAACCAAAGTAAGGTCTTTCAGTTAATCCAAGTTCTGTTCTAATTAGATGAAGCGAAGACCTTGATTCTTCAGTCACGTCTAACCACCAGTACTTGCCATCAGATTTTACATTTTCATCTAAGGTAATTGTCAGAAGCTTTCCGTCCCATTTGTTTTTGATGGAATTCCAAGTATCTTCATCACCTGTAAATCTATCATTGATAAATGATATGTGGGCCCCTCTAAGCGGTTGGTTAAGAACTAAATTATACCGTTTTTGAATAAACCAAGCGTAGTAATTATCTACGTCACAATTAAACATAATCATCGATGTTCTTTTCCAGTATGATTGTTTAGTATGCTTTTTGGTTTTATCCTTTGGATCAAATAGTATTTTACCTGTTATTGTAAACATTACTAAAGTGAGTTGTAACGCGTACGGGATTCGAACCCGTGACTCCGGCTTGAAAGGCCAGTGACTTAGACCGCTTGTCGAACGCGTCGTTATTAAATAATTGCGGAACCTTCCGGTAACGATCCGGAATCTCAAGGGCTTCAACCGAGCGCATAGACCATCTTTGCTAAAGTTCCATTTTTGCTGACACGGTGAGATTCGAACTCACGTTGGGATTTCTCCGGATGATTAACAGTCATCTACCATCGGCCACTCGGTCACATGCCAAAATTTCGTTGTTAATGTGTTATCCACTAACAATACTAAGATACGCAATAATATCTGTATATACAAGCCCTTTGCCAAACTTTAACAAATCTTTTTATTACCTATAAATCTACCCAAATTCCATCCTTCAGTTATATTATCTTCTTTATTTATTTTTTTATTTTCCGTTCCGTTCGTAATCCAACAAGTACCATATTGAGAATTAGATGTTCCTAATCCCTGGCCTTTACTAGATTCACTCATTTTCTTTTTAGCTGCGTCTGTGTGTAATTTTCCCTTCGGCCACGGATTATATTGGCGTTTCATTCTACCGTCCAATATGGCCTTTCGTCTACCGTTATTCAACCGGCCAATCATATATTTACCCCATTTAGAATCAGATGCCCATTTATCTCTTAGAATTTCGGCCGCAGCGTATCCGCCCTTTCTAGCATTTTCAATGGAAAATCCACCGCGTCCACCAGGCTTAAGATTCATACATTTTTCATCTTTGATTAAACCCAAATTTACAATTTCAGATTCTCTTTCCATAAGTAGTTTTCTACTATCGAAATATTCTAAGATTTCTAAATTGAATTTATCTTTTCCGTGTTTTTTAATTGCACGTCTTAATCGTGTTCCACTACCCAAATACCCATCATTTAAGTCATTGGTTGAATGGGCTCCAATATAGAAATTTCCATTTCTTAAATCGGTTGTTTTATAAATGTAATGATATTGTTTTTCTTTCCGCATGCATATAAATATACATTAGGTACAAAAAACGTTCCAGAGCGCAATGTCGGATTCGAACCGCGTCCTCTGATTGGAAATCAGATGCTTTAGGCCACTAAGCTACATCGCGCATGTCACTTTACGTTTCAAAGTGTAAGCAGGTTTAGTCACTAACTTTCCTTTATCCGAATCTTTTACAGTTAATAATTATTACTGGATCCAAGGTAATAATTGCGGGGTATTATTTCGGGTTTCAATATAGGCTCCAACCTATACTAAGAATGTGCTACCGACTGGATTTGAACCAGTATTTTCAACCAGTTACCTTTATTCTACTTATCAGGTAGAGGGGATACGGTAGCATCAAGCTATTCAATATGTCAAAGAACCATCAACAGTACTAAGATAAGTAAAATTGATTGGAATCACAAACTATTAACGTTAAATAATTGTTAATAATGTGTGATTCATAAAAGCGGCTCGGACGGGATTCGAACCCGTGTCCTTCGCAGAGACAGTGCGCTATCCTTGACCAACTAGACCACCGAGCCAATGTGTATTTAAAGAACAATGTTACGTGTACTGTAACAGTACTAAGATACTAATTTTTTACCGAATTTACAAATATTTTTGAAGTTTTTACAAAAAAAAAATGGGAAGTTCTATTGAACCTCCCACTTGGAATATAATTATATTATAAGCGGAGGTTATGTGGCCAATTCCTTTGTATCAAACACATTATTAGTGTTTAAATTGGCGCGGGTCGGTTG
>Ga0222664_1000588_pt1 | contig 18904 bp, 19 predicted proteins | sample AntAcemetagen604_FD_181147 | JGI IMG/M metagenome (GOLD analysis project Ga0222664, IMG submission 181147) | Saline water microbial communities from Ace Lake, Antarctica - #604 | ecosystem: Environmental > Aquatic > Non-marine Saline and Alkaline > Saline | place: Antarctica: Ace Lake...
CGTTCTAATTCACGTATCATTTCCACAGTCAGCCTTTTTTTTCTATTTAGAATTTCTGAAACTCTACTTTTTCCGCCAATTATGCCTACTAAATCTTTTTGTTTTAGATTCATTTCCTCCATTCGGATTTTAATCGCTTCAATTGGGTCTGGTGAATCTATTGGATAATTCTTGTTTTCGTAATTTTCGATTAAAAGCGATAAAATTTCGGCTTCATCTCCTTCTTTTGAATTTGGAGAAGCGTCAAAGATTATCTCAAGTCTTTCAAGAGCTTTGTCATAATCTTTTTCTGTTTTAATAGGTCTAATTTCCATAATTCATTTTTTATATTGCGTCAGCATCAATTTTGTCGTATTCTGCGTGAGTTCCCACAAATCGAATAAACGCCCATTGTTGTACATAATTAAATTTTACAATCAGTCGATATGAATTTCCTTTAATATTAAAAACAACTCTACTATTCTTTAGGATACTTGCATTGATATAAGTTTCTTTTATATCATTTGGCGAGTTCCATTTTGAGTTTTTAGCTGTTTCGTACCAAGTTTTTAAGTACTGTTCTGAATCTGCGTGTTTTTCCCAAAATTCTCGTAAAGTTCTTTTTGCTATTATTCGCTTCATATTTCATTGACTGATGCAAATATACTGAAATTGTTCTCAAAAAAAGAACTTTAGCGCTCCACATTTTTTCCAACGTTTGTGCTAAAAAGCGTTGCTGTCCCGCAGGGCAGCTATGATTTTTTGCCATTGGGTGTGCCCCGCATGGGCATCTTTAATTTACCGCAAGGTAAATAATTAATCTAGAGGGTTAAAGTCCCTTATGGGCGAGTTTAACAGCTCGAACCATTAGCAAGACACATGCTTTTTGCTGAAGCTTTGGCGTAAGCAAAAGGTTCTAGCTCTAAAACTTGGACTGAACGCAATCCTTCCAGAAATTAGATTGGGAGCAAACTTTATGTTTAAAGACAGTAGTCTAGTAAAGTTGTAGCCCATTCATAAAGTATGGAATAGTTTCAATAGGTGTAAAGAGCGATTGGGAAGATGGGTTGCGAACCGCCGTATACTGCCTGTCCGCCAATGGAGGAAGACCCGCTTGGTTTAGCCTGAGCGCAGCCGAAGGGTACGGTGGTACTTTGACTGCGCTCAGCAGAACTGTGAGAGGCGCACTCCAGCTTCCCGATAACTATCGGGATTAGTCGGAGCCGTCTACTCGATTGGGCTTTCGTTTATTTTTATTTTTTTTCAAAAATGGTCTGAAAGTTCTCTTCAATTGATGAAACTTCTTCATCAGTGATATCGTCAAACTCCTTCAGTCTTTTATTCTTTGATAACCTACCCTTATTCTGATTTAGCAACTTTATTAATAAATCCACTTTGGTGTCTGGCAAAGACAAATAATTGTTTATGTATTTAGTCATTCGATCATATTTTTCTAAATAATCCAGTTCTTCTGGTATTATTTTCTCGATGGTTTCTTCTACGCATTCGTATAAAAATTCTACCTGTTTGGTTAAGTCGTAATAACGATATAGATCAATTGTGTCATTCAGAATTTTAACATTGTGATCTGCTGTTGGTTCCCATTCTACTAATTCTATTCTTTGAGATGAGTATGACTCTAGAATTGACTGGTATTCGTCAATCCGATTTAGTATGGCTGCTGATACAGGAAAAATCATCCCCCTTTTAGTATACGCCATTCGAGTCAATATATGATGAATCATGTATCTGTGTATACGGCCATTACCATCAGAGAAAGGGTGAATAAATACAAATCCAAATGCTATTGTTGCTGCTGCTAAAACTGGGTCGTAACCTGATTCTTGAAGAAGTTTATTTGTATCTAATAGCCCATTCATTAAAGATGGTAAATCTTTAGACTTTGCTGATATATGGTCAGGTAGTGGCGAAAAAGTATCACGATCATGCTCTCCGATAAAGCCTTCCTGCGTTCTTAGCCCCATGTTCTTCAGTTTTTTCGTTCCAATTACTACGTCTTGAAGTCTCTCTAATTCTTCTAATGTTAGCTGTTTTTTTCCTGATTGTCCAATTGCTTTGCCCCAATTTCTTGCTCTAAGGTTTGGAGGGTATTCTCCTTCGATGGCAAAGGAGGCTTTTGAGTCTTTTAATAACAGAAATGCAGCAGTTCTTCTTATGAGATCTTTATCCCTACCATCTAAGCCTTTTTCGATTGAACCAGATAAATCTTTAGCTATTAAGCTTCCGATTTTATCGGTTTTACGAATCATGGGACAAAACGCTGGTGTACCTGGTAAATTATTTTTTATTCGGTGCCGGGTAGAATTAATTGAAGAGCTCGTGAACTGTAGTTTGGGATTGACTATTTCGACATATGTTCCGGTTTTTAGATCTGGTATATCAATTACTTCATCCATTAGCCATTCATAGAGGAACCATACTCTCCTGCTATACTGACTAGTGGGCTCTTTATTTACCATGTGCAGAACGGGCTCCTTACCTGTGTGCTCAAAAAACTTTTTTAGAATGTATAGATCAATACCTTCGTATTTTACTGCAAAAGCTAAATGACTGGTTAAATCATTATCAGGTTTGTGTCTGATTGTAAATACCTGCCATTGTTCGGTATTGTACCGTTGATGTTTTTCAGTAACAATAGCAAGTCTGTCAGGTATAGGGACATTTACCCCATTTTCTTCTATAATAGTTGCTAATAATGCGTACCCAGCAAGAAATCCAGGTTCTGGAGTAGGTTTTCCATGAAATGTGGTTACTTGTTGTGAAAAATAGTTACTCATTATTTTTTTTATGAAATATGAGTACAAATATAACATGAAAATCAATTACTTTTCATGAATTATGATTAATAATCCATTTTTTTTATGAAATATGATTACAATTGTATGAGAGAAAAAAATGTTCTACAACGTGAGTTCGTGAAGTAACCAATCAAAACTAGCAAATTCTAATTTGAGGTCGCAGATAGAGCGTATTGAAAAAAGAAATTAAATTGGTACTGATAGATTTCAAGAAGAACGGTGAGCCATTTTCACTAAAAACATTGCCAAAAGCGGTTTTTAAACGCTTTAGAACCTCTAAAAACCCCAAAACGGACATTGTTCTGCTCAGGTTATAATTAATGAAAGAGATGTAAACCTCCCCAAGTACTTTTGTTTTGCCTTTTGTTCAAATCAAATCATTTGAATCTGATCTCGGTCTAGTCCCGTTATATGGTGCATGTTTATTGGTATTAATTAGTCTTTAAAAATAACCAATATCACCGAGTTTAAAAAATCAAATTGTAAACAAATAGAAGTTAATTCACAGTCTGACGGTAAATTGTATGAGTAGTGGCAGATTGCGTAGTAGTTTCCTGTCAAATAGTTTTGCAGTTTGAGCGGGCTACAAACCTTGATATTTACCACTTTGTCTGCCATTACTTATACAAAATGTTGGCAACAGTAATTTTATTCAATAATTGTCAATGTGCTTTTCGATGGGTCAATTTGAATTTTCCCAAGTAGACTTATCGCTGATTGTCCTAACAATAAAGGTGCTTCAAGTTCATGAATAATTGAAGCATCAACATTATAAAGTGTTAATCCACCAAACTCTAATTTTCTAATTCTGATTGTAGTTCCTTCAGCTATTTCTCCATTTGCAATAGAATAATATTGGGTTCCCATAATATCGTCTTCGGACAAATATCCATTCTTTAACATGAAAAGTGCTTCGGTCAAGGAAATTGAAACATCACTCGCTCCTGTATCAAAAATGAATTTAAGAGGGAGTCCATTCACTGTACATGGTATTTCATAAGTTCCTCCTGGCATTTTCCCCATGTAAATTACTTTTTTAACTCTCGTGTTATCATTCGAGCTTGTTGAAGGTTGCACTGTTGGAGTATATACTGTTTCATCTCTCGTGTTATCATTCGAGCTTGTTGAAGGTTGCACTGTTGGAGTATATACTGTTTCATCAGGTTTATAATTTTCTCGAACTATTCCTTCCAATCAAATCAAAGCTTGAACTATCTAAACTATTATCTCTAAGGTTTAAGTTATTCATATTATTAATAGAGTCAATTGTGGCATTTATTATAGTATTATCCCATAAATTGACTAACTCGCTTTCTTTTAAAGTAAAAATTTGACTAATGTAATCACCCAAAACATTATATGTACCAAATGAAGCATCTTTAAAATACTTTGTAACAACACCAGTTGGGTTGGTTGAGACCTGCGAATCAAAAATTTCGTTACGTTTATTTGGCAAACTATTTTCAACCCAACCAGGTGAGGTTACTGAATCATTTTGTGGATTAATATCAAACTCTATTTCCACAAAAACCATTAATATTCTTATATCATTTTTTGGAGGTAATTCATTTCCATTAAAGGATTGAACTTGAGCATAACCAGCTAAAAAGGCCATTAGGTTAATTAATGTACAAAGGAAGGATTTCATTGGTTTTTGAATTTTGGATTTGAATAAAATAAACACCTCTAGGGTAATTTGAAACATTTAATGTGGAGAAACGATTGAATAATTCTTGAACAAGTAATTTACCATCAACGGTAAATAATTTCAATATAGCTTCCCCAATTTGAGACTCAATAAAGACTAAATCATTTGCAGGATTAGGAAATAGTACTGTTTTTTTTGATTCTTTACTTTCCGTAATTGAGATTGGCTCTTCATTTGATATATATAATTGAAGAGGCATATAATAACTTAATGGCGAGTTTTTTAAATCGTAGGGTAAAAAGAAGGTATCAGTGAAAAATAAGTCCCAAACTTCATTTCCAGGAATATTTGGGTTAAAAAAGGTAAAGGTGTTATATAAAAAAGCAGTTTTTATTTCCCAAGGCAATCCATTTTTACGCAACAAATTGCTATCCCACCGCACGGAGATAGGCAAGTGGTAGTTTTGGGCTTGGATGTTTACACTTGCATTCTTTTTAAAGGTTGCAGTAGCATAGACTTTAAATGAATCTGTAGCAGCTCCTTTATAATAAACATGAAATTTATTTGAATCTAATTGCCCTAGTGGTATTTCTCCCCAAGAACTATCATTTATTGTAATTGTTGCATTGGCACTGCTATCAATTATCACCCAAAGCGTATCCCTTTGTCCTATAGAATCTTCAAACGCCAGCCAAAATTTAAACTGGGGTTGGGTTTGGGTATATGAAGTTAAAGTCAGTAAGGTTGAAATTAGGGAAATGTAGATTGGTTTCATATCTCTTTAATTTATAATCTGAAAAATACTAATTCTTTTTCCCGCATGTTGCCCAACTAGCAGCTAACTATCATTCCTCCTTCATGTTATTTCGGCGGATAAATATGATTGTTAGCTACCTTTCGTCTTTCATAATGTGCATAAAAGTACTAAACAACATAAAATAAGCACATAAACTGCTCTAAAATATATGTTGTTTTATTTTTTGAATACAAATTATGTCGTATAGTAACGATATTAGGCGTTTGTAAGCGTTTGTAATCGGATAAGCTTTTTTTAATTTAAAAATTTAGGTTTCCTTATTTTTTTCTTTTCTTCCAAATGGTTTTGGCAGTTGCGCAAACCTTTTGGTTGGTTTTGGTTTTTATGGTGTGCAATAGGTTCGTTTGCAATTGGTCTTGCGCTGTTAATGATATTATGGTATCTCCAAATTGGGCATCGGTAATAAACCTTCCATTTATGGCTTGTAGGTAATAATTATCTGCAATTTCTGGCGGTATAGATTCCATCAACCATTGTAAATACCTAATGTTATTTACGTGGTTGTTGGTATCTACATCAAACATATTTACCTTAAACTCTTTGCTTTGGTTTAATGAATCGATTGGTGGTATTTTTTGAGATAAATCAATGTTTAAACTTGTTTGCGGGTCACTAGACCATTTTTGTTTGATGGCATCAAATATGGGCAATGGTTTTCTTTTTTCTATATCATAAAATACCCATAAACCCTTTGCTCGGCCTATAATTTTACCTTGTTCATTGTAAACAATATTTTCTCTAAATCCCTTTATGGTAGAAAAACTAGAAAGCCAAGTTCTAATGGTAATTTTCTCTTTGTAAACGGGGTAATAATCTAATTGCATTGCGCCCGAAACCAAAACCCAACCAATGTTTTGTTTTTGCAAATCGAATAAACTGTAATTTATTGCATGGCAATGGTCTGCGGCAGTTTCTTCTAAAAGGGTAAGCATGGTTGTTGAGGTGGCTTCCCCAAATTTGTTCATTTCGAAGTACCTAAGCTCAAATTGCTTTTCAAAATAGTTTTTCATTGCTGTAAGTTTTTATTATTCGTTTCAATAAAAATTCAGCGTGTGGTTTTGTTAAGTCACAAAGGTATGCATGCAGAGTAATATTTGAAGTATATTTTTGTAAATCATCAAAAATATTTTGCTTTAAATAAGGATGAATTAAAAAGGGTAGGGGTTATTTATTTTTCAAATAAATGTGTCGAATGTTGTTTTCTCCTGTTTCTCTTTCTTCAATAAGAAATTGATTGGTGCTTTTAATTAAGGGGTATAATTTTGAAAAACCATAGTTTCTTGGGTCAAAATCTTTCTTTTTCTTAATAAGGTAGTTGCCCAACAAACCCAAGAAGGCCCAACCATCATCGTCAGAAATTTCATCCACACTATCTTTTATTATTTTAATTAATTTATTGTTGACTTCGCCAACCAAAGCAGGTTTGCTTTTTTGCTTGTTTACTTCGTTTGGTTTTTCATCTGTTTCTTGGTCTTTTCTTAAAATTTCGATATAAATAAATTTATCGCAAGCTGTAATAAAAGGTTGTGGGGTTTTTTTTTCGCCAATGCCAATTACAAACATGGCTGCTTCTCTTAAACGGGTTGCAAGTCTTGTAAAATCGCTATCGCTCGAAACAATGCAAAAGCCTGTTACTTTTTCTGAGTAAAGCAAATCCATAGCATCAATAATTAAGGCGCTGTCGCTTGAGTTTTTGCCTTTTGTGTAGCTATACTGTTGTATTGGGGTAATGGCATTTTCTAATAAAACACCTTTCCAGCCAGATACGGTTTGGTTGGTCCAATCTGCGTAAATTCTTTTTATGGTTGGATTTCCATATTTGGAAATTTCATCTAACATTTCTTTTATGTGTGCGTAAGGCACATTATCTGCATCAATAAGTACAGCTAATTTTTCGTCTTTCATTCTGGGGTAATTTTCTTTTTATGCTAATCTTTTTTGTTAAGGATGATTTAGCCTTATTCCTATATTCACTTCAAAGATGAAGATTAATATTTGAAATAATTTGGGTTTAATATTTCTTAATGTTATGCAAGGTTGCTGATTCAGCTAGAAATTCAATAATTAAACCCTTTCGAATAAGTAAAATACTTCATTTTATGCTTTTTTTAGTCCAACTGAAATCTGAGTTTATCTCTAAGGTGTCAGGATTTATTCGTTTAAAAGTAAATTCTGTATTTAGCTTTTTTACTTCCGTTTTAGGCATGTCTTTATACTTTGCAAAGTGTTGCTTTGATTTTTTATATTTTAAAATTACAAACTCAGTTGATCTCTTATAGTTCCCATAAATAGTGGGGTTGTCTATATTTAACCCAATACAAGTTATCCCCGATTTATCGATGATTTTAAATCTATTAAACCTTTTTAAAATTAATATTTGCTCGTATTTAAAAGGTTGGAATACAATAACATTAAGTTGTTCTAATTTAATTGAATCAACCCATAGGGTTTTATTTTTAGTTACCTGTTTAGCGGTTTTGGTAATACCGTACGCACCAAATATTTTGGGTTTTAAAAGTTGGGCAAGAACAAGTTTGGGGAGCAAAAAAATGAATAGAATAAGGAAGTGTTTTCGTTTCATACCGTGTAGATGAAAAAAACATTAAGATTCCATATTCCGAAAAATATTTTAATCTATTTATGGTTTACCTCCTTTAAGCAGTTTATTTAAAATGATTTATTTCTTCATCTTTTAAAACTCCCGAAAACTCATCTTTTTCAAAATCATCATCATTTAACCAATAATCTGATGAAATTATTTGGTAGGTATTTTCGCCTGTTTGCTTTAACTTCCAAATAATACTAGATGCATCACCAAACTCTTTTTCAGAATCTAGTTGGTCGTTAAACAATCTTTTTAATAGACTTTTTGCAGAAAGTAAATCGCTTAACGCCCTTAAAATTATTTCTTTGGTGATGCTTATTTTTCCTTCGAAAGTTAATTCTAGGTCAATAACAGAAGCTAATGTTTTTGGGAATTTGCCATTGTAAACTTTAAAAAGCAATTGGTTAATGTTGAATAGTGGGTAATGAAAGGAAATGTCTGGATATTCTTCTGCAACTTTATCTTCTAACATTTCATTAGAAAGGTTTTTTATTTGACCTTCTTTTAGTAAGTTTTTCAACTTATATCCTAAAACAATCTCTGCGGCTTCTTCAGGCTCAAAGTCTGCAATTGCCATTGATAACATATCAAAAAGCTCGTTTTCTGCAACAGCGTTTGCATCAGAAAAATCAAACAATTCAAGCAGGTTTATATAGTCTTCGTTTTTCCAATATCCTTCAATTTGCTCTATTGGTTTTATTTTTTTAAGCTTTATTTTAAATTTCATTTGTTGAGTTTTTCAGCATGGCTAATTTAGAGGTACCTATAATCATAGATGCCATAAAAATAGCCATTAATACGTGACTAATATCATGGTAATTAAACCACCTATTTATGCTGATTTGCTTGTTGTAAGTAATGCCAGGTAAAATGCTATAAATAACTATGAAAATAATAATTAAGCTTCCTTTTGTATTGGTTTTGAGGTAATTGTATATGTGAATTGGAAAAATAAAAACAATTAAAGAAATTGTTGTGCTTAATTGGGCCATAATAAAACTGCTTGTTGATGGATTAAGCATTAAAAAAACAAGAACAAGATATTGGCCAAAAAATAAAAATCTTAAAATACTATAATAGGCTTTACCAACCAGTTTTTTTATTTCTACAAGAGATGCAAGTCCAAAAAACAAAAAACCTGTAGCGGCACAAACCCAACCTACTCTTTTAAACTCAGGACCAACATAGGCTTGCAAACCGTGCCCTAACCAAGCAGCTGAAGTTAGGCCAATAGCAAAGCACAAAAAGTAAATTTTAAAGTAAATAAAGCTTTCAGATTTTGTTCCTTTAAAAGTGTAAAACTTTAAAAAACCAACAAAAGCAATAATTGCAACAAAAAAATCGGTTAGGCTTGTAACCGGTTCTCTAAATTCAAAATTCCCTAAAAATAGAGTTGGATTTAATATTTCATCCATTAAAATTAGTTTTAAGCGCTAAGCGTATTTCTAAATGGTTTAATGTTCATTTTAACCAACCACAATAACATAACTAGGCAATAAATGGCAATGGCCGGAATTAACCAAAATGAAATTTCAGTGTTAGAAAAACCAAAAATGGTAAGTGAAAATATGCTAACAAGTCTTACAAAATCTATAATAGGCCAAAACCTTTTATCTTCTATTATAGCAGAATGTGCCAAAACTGATATTAGAATTATTCCTACCAAACTAACAATATTTTTATTTGTAATAAGCTCATAAAGGCCAACCTCCTTTGCGAGTTGAGATTTAATAAAGAGTAAACCAATAAAACTTACAGCGGTAATAAGCACACTTAAAACAATGTAAACTTGAGTTTCTTTTTTTATTGATATTTTATGAGGAACTCTTTCTCCATTAATATCTGTTTTAAATTGATTTGGCAGATGATTTACATCTTCGGGAGTCCAAGCTGGGCCTTTTAAAAAGACATTAATTTTATTTTTTATTGTTTTTGTTTTCGAAGCTCTAGTGAAAAGGTTTTTCCAATATGAAAAATTTGTATCTATAACATTTGCCTTTTCAAAACCTGAAGTAATGCCGTAGTCGGGTTCTTCTTCCTCTTCAACAAAAGTTCCAAATAACTTATCCCAAAAAATAAAAATATGAGAATAGTTTTGGTCCATGTATTTTTCATTTCTACCATGATGCACCCTGTGATGCGATGGAGTAGTCATAAACTTTTCAATAAACCCAAGCTTACCAATTACCCTCGAATGGGTAAAAAGTTGGTAAAACCCTAAAAAAACTGAAGTGGAAACAATTGTAAATACATCAAATCCTGCAAAAGCCATCCAAACAAAAAAGAAGGCTCTATAAATTACGGCCAAAAAAGATACCCTAAAAACAGTTGTAATATTTAGCTCTTCACTTTGGTGATGCACAATGTGAGCTGCCCATAAAAAGTTTACTTCATGGCTTAATCGATGAAACCAATAGGCAATAAAATCTGTAATAAATAAAGCAATTATCCAACTAATAGGGGAGAGGCTTATTTGAAAAGGAGCAATATTTTGGTATATGTAGTTAAAACCAAAAAGTACAATAACTGAAAAGAAAACATCAAAAACTCTTTCTAAAAGTCCGGAGGAGAAGTTTACAATACTATCAGAAAGGGTATATAATTTTAGCTTTTTGCGTTTGGCAGCTCTGTTCTCTAAAATTAACAATCCAACAATAATCAGGACTCCAATTATTATTAGCCAATAAAGATTCAACATTTAAAATTTTAAGGATATAAAAGTATAGTTTTCTATCACCGACTTTTTGACGTCAATTTATTTTTATTAAAAACTTGGCAAAACTAATAGCAAAATCTTTATGGTAATAAAAAAATAGCCATTAAATTACTTGAATACAATTGCCATAATTGGGGTTATTAATAATAAAAAAATTATATAAGCTAAAACTGAACGCAGTAAAACAGTGAATCTTTTTTGGTTTTTAAAAAAATGCCAAAACACGAAAAATGCATATGAAATAGAGGTAAAAAAACATAAAGAAACCCAAATATCTTCGAAACCTAAAAAATAACCAAGTGTAATTGAAATCGCGTAAAAAATAGCTTGTTGGCCGATAATAAAGGCATTCAAAATAAAATGTTCTAAGTAATTATACTTGGTGCCTAAAAAAGCAAGAAAAGTTGAGAGGGCGTAAATTGGCAGCAGGAGTAAAGTAACGAAAGCATATCTTTCTTTTAACCAATTTATTTTGGAAAGTTGCAGCGCATCTAAACCCTCTTTATTTTCCTCACTGTAAAACCACCCGTCAATGGCATCATTAATTAAAGTTTGACTTTCGAAAACTTGAGAAACTAGAAAATAAATAGTTGATAAAGTGAATGCGAAAGCAATTGGTTTAAAGTGGTTTTTTCTTTTGCCTTTTAAATAATCTCTAATACTTTCTCCTGGTCTAACAAACAATTCTTTTATAGAAAATAATAAACCATTATTTATCTGAAAAACTGAAGACGATAAATCGGCTAAAAAATTAGATAAATTGATTTTGTCAATTTTTGAGCTTTGACCGCAGTTTGAACAAAATTTACCTTCAAAAGAGGAATCACAATTTTTACAAGTCATTTTTTTTGAGGCTAATTTTTTCTCCAAAATCAAATATATTTAGAATTGAAAAATGATATTCTTATTTTAAAATTTAATTGAAGCTTTGGTTTTATTATTTATTGTAATTCAAAATTATTCCAATCCATTCTTTTTCAATCTCCGCTTCAGAGCGTTTTGTAATGGTGGTTATTGCCGAAATAATTTTTTGGTAATCCATTGTATTGGCTTGCATAAGCATTAGCAATCCTTCATCGCCAGCCTTATTAAAAACAAGTTCACAAATTGCAGCTCCGGCAGGATAAGCTGTTTGGTATCCGTTAAACTTTACTTCTTGAGAAACCACAGCTTTAAAGTTTATTTTATCAGTGTTGTTTTTCAAATCGTCAGCTAGTTTTGAGAGGTAATTATTAGCATACTCCGCAGTGTCTTGTTTTGTTCCTAAAAATGTAGCAAGTCCTTCTTCAATTACCAATCCTCTGTTTGGGTTTTTAGGCAATAATTGGTGCACGAATTCATGTGGATAATACTCATTTCCTTTTGCGGTAAGTATCATGCCTTCTCTAGCTTTTCCTTTGGTTGAGCCAACAAAGTAGTAATCAAAGTTTTCGAGCAAACCCATATCATCTATACTACTTATAACGTAATACCTAAACGAATCGGCATAACTAGGGTTAAAACGGTTTATGATGTTATTGCAAAAGGGAATACTGAGCTTTGCTTCTTCCAAATTAAAGTTATGCCCAACAGGATAAACATATTCGATTCGGCCAACCTTTGTGCTTTCCCAATTTTTTGATAATTCAACAATCAAATTTTCTAAAACCCACTTTTCATTTTCTTTAATAATATTCAGTTTTTGAATGCACCAAACTTTAGAACCTACAGATTTTGGATTGGTGGAATTGGATGAAAACAAAATTCTAATTTGATATTTATCACCAATTGGTTCAACTGACATAATAAATGGGGGAAAGTATTGACACAGTTGTTTTGGCGTAATGCCTCCTTGAAAAATACTTTCTCTCGAAAAGTCAAAATCCTTGTAAAGTTCCTTTTCTTTATTGTTCCAATACGGATTGTTGTAAATAGAGTCGGGGCTTGAGTTTAGGTAGTTTTCATATAAATTAATGATGGCTTTTACATCGGTTGAGCTTGTATCGACCCTTGCACTTAAAGAAACTTTAATTTTTTCATCAGTATTTTGAGCCGATGCATTAAGCCATACAATTGAGAGAAAAATAATAAGGAGTGCTTTTTTCATACTATATGGTTGCAAAGTATACTATAAACGTGAGGTTTAATTTAGTTCAGTTTTTGTTAGCTTTAGTAGTATTCGTTGTTTTTAGCAAAAGCTATTTACTTAAAACCCTTTTTTATTATTTTTCATTCTATAGTTGGGGCTGCTGGGAATCGTGCAGGAGCGGAGTTTAAAACTTAAAACAATACTACTAATCAGCCGCTTCCAAATCGATAAATTGTTTGTAGTAATCGAAGCGAAGAAATATATCCTTCACATAGTTGTACGGTTCTTGTCCTCTCACGAATCCATGCTTTACAACTTCGTCTAAGTAAAATTTCTTTTCGGCCAATTTCAAAATGTATTCATCTACATTTTCGTCCCAAATATTGGGGTTCTTCCCATGCTTTTCTGCCAATCGCATGGCGTCAAACACATGTCCTGCTCCGCAATTAAAGGCAGCCAGGGTAAACTTCACTTTTTGTATGGAATCTTTTACGGATTCAAACTTATCGCGCATTTTATCCAAGTATTTAACACCACCGCTTACGTTTTGGGCAGGGTCAAGACGATTGCTTACTCCAACCTCTTTAGCTGTAGCGGGCATTAGTTGTATCAGTCCGCCAGCGCCAGCCCATGATTTAGCTTTAGGATCAAACCTTGATTCTTGATACACTTGAGAGCAGAGGAAACGCCAGTCCCAGCCAATTTTTGAAGCATTTTCTTTTATGATTTCATCGTATTGGCTGATCTTATTGCTGTTTTTGCTGTAAAAATCACTTTGCACCCGACTTCGATATGCTTTTGTGTTTTTGAAGTACTTATTGTAAATTACATAGTAATCATCAGACTTTTTCTCTTTAGCAATCCAGTTATTTATTGCCTTTAGTAAATCAGGTGAGTTTTGTCTTACTGCCCAAGCTATACGTTGAGAAAATGAAATCCTTGTATCTATATGCAGAATGGGGTAGTAGGTTTTGCTAATGGATGCGATATTGTAATCGGCTACCGTTCTATCGATTTCGCCATTTACCACCATTCTTATGATTTCGTCAGTGTTGATATTTCCTTCTATGTGCTCAATCGGTATTTCTTCACCAATTTCATCCTGAAGGTTTTTAAGCCTTTGTGCGTAAGAAGTATTCTCTCTAACCCATACAGTATCGTCAATCAACTCTAAGGTATTGGAAATAACATTTTGATCGATTTTATATCCAGGAAGCGAGCGCCAATTTTCGGGCATGCGCTGCACCAAGGTTTGGTGAGTTACATAGTGATATTCTGTGAAACTCACTTGTTTTTGCCTTGGCTCAGTAATGGTTAGTCCATAGGCAATCAAATCTACTTCGCCCTTGTTGAGCTTTGTAATGAGGTCATTAAAATTTTCTGCGATGGTGATTTTTAGTTCTAGGTCCAGGTCTTCAGCCAAACGAGATAGTAACTCATACTCAAACCCCATCGGCATTCCTTTATATAAAAAGTAGCTGGTAGAACTATAGGTTGTGATGGCATGAAGAACGCCATCCTTTTTTATTTCCGCTAAATCTTTGTAGGGTATCTCTATGGTATTTGTTTCTTTTTGGCCCACATTTTTACCCCCTGTAAAACAGCTGGTTAAAACAATGGAAATTGCAACGAAAAAGGGGAGGATTCTAAAATTCATAGTAATTGTTTCATCTATTTTTTTATACTTTTTTAGGGTGTCGTTATTCTTTCTTTTTCTCTAATAATAAATTCTTTCAATGTTGTTGTTTTCTTTCCTGTGAGTTTAAAAAAGTTGTCCGAAATTTCTGGTTCTTTCTGAAGTCTTGGTAAGAAGTGTAGTATCGTCATAACAATTGCAAATCCGCTCTTTACGCCACTTTTTCTCTTTTTGAAATAAAAACTAATCGGGTTGATACTTTTAAATCTGAATTTAGCTTCTGTGATTTCGGTCATTATTTCAGTAACTTCTTGAAAGTTTTTGTTTTCTGTACCTGTGATTTCGTAGGCTGAATTTTGATACTTATCAAATGATTTTATCAATACTGCTGAAACTTCACCAATATTTTTTACATCTATCCAATTGAATTTTGCTTTTCCTGAAGGAAGTGTTATTGTTTGATTCTCTAAAATTTCTGGCAGTAACGTAGTAGTCAAATTTTGCATAAAATAACTTGGTCTTACAAAAATGTATTTGAAGCCATTTGATTTTATTAAATGTTCTATTTTATTGTGCGGAATTACTTTGCTTTTTTCCGCTCCTTGTACTGAAAGAAAAACCACTTTTTTAATTCCATTTTTCAATGCCGATTCTAAAAGTGGTTTGAAATATTTGTCAACTTCTGAAATCTGAGGTGGGCGAAGTAGAAATAGTATATCAATTTCTATAAATGCACCATTAAATGAATTCTGTTCTTCAAAGTCAAATCTTCTTAAGGCTAGTTCTGGGCAATTAGGAAATTTATTTTTTGCACCTTCAATATTTCGGACAGCAACAATTATTTCGGATTCATTTTCCAATTCATACAGGTAGTGAACTACTTCCATACCAATATTTCCTGTTGCTCCTGTTATTAGTATTCGATTCATTTTTTTCTAATGCACCCTAACATTACATGTATGAGCATTAGCGTCCAGCAGGCCGCTATTACTTATAGCTTTTGTGTGTGCACAGCATGGGCATCTTTAATTTACCGCAAGGTAAAAAATTAATCTAGAGGGTTAAAGTCCCTTATGGGCGAGTTTAACAGCTTGAACCATTAGTAAGTCGAATGCTTGTCATTGAAACTTTAGCGTAAGCACAAGGTTGCTGAGTTAACCGAAGTACGCACTCCGGCTTCCCGATAACTATCGGGATTAGTCGGAGCTGTCTACTCGATTGGCAAACGTGTTTTTTTTAAATGTCAATTTGAATAGAGACCTTACCTCCCAATCCTTTTTCTACAATGTCAAAGAGGGTTTTTAATGTGATATTGCTCCCATCATTCTCTACACGAGAGATGTAAGTTCTTTTTTTGTTAATAATCTGTGCGAGACCTTCCTGTGTCAGGTGTTTCTTCTCTCGAGCTTCACGAAGGAGAAGCCCAATTTTAAAGGTCTCAGCTTCTCGTTCAAGCTGATCTCTTCGCTCAGTTCCTTTCTTACCGTAGACCTTGTCTTTGACCTCAGTCCATGTTTGAGTATTTTTCATCGTTTTTTCTTTTTGTCTTTGTAATATTCAGTCATCAAGCGCTGTGCTTTTTCGATTTCAGTTTTGGGAGTTTTCTGAGATTTCTTCTGAAAACCGTTTAATAGAATAACTAATTTGTCTCCATCGAAAAAGCAGAACACTCTCCAAATGTTAGAGCCTAATTTTATTCTTGCTTCGTAAAGTCCCTTTACACCTTGAATGCTCTTCAAGTAATTTGATGGAACTCTTTCCAAAGTCTCTATAGCCTCGATGATCTTGAAAATCTTGTTTTGGACTTTCCAATCGAGTGCTATAAGAAATTTCTCGAAGTGGTCTTTGTATGCTGTGACTTCACGTATTTTTTGATGAAACTCTCTGTTTTTATTAGCAAATGTAACTTAAAAGTTACAATAAACAGCCTCTTACAAACAAAAACCTCTTAAACAGCCAAAAAAAAATTCTTGAGTAGGAGGTAGGTCGTAATTTTACATGTTTTACAACGGTTAACAGCTAAAAGAAGTTGGCGATTCTTATCACAAATGTTCATGCGGAAAACCAATGTTTCATTATCCACAAATGTTCCTGCGGAATGCTGAACCGCCAATTTCTTGTAGGTGCTGTGTGTGCCCAGCATGGGCATCTTTAATTTACTGCAAGGTAAATAATTAATCTAGAGGGTTAAAGTCCCTTATGGGCGAGTTTAACAGCTCGAACCATTAGTAATTCGCATGCGTTTTGTTAAAGCTTTAGCGCAAGCAAAAGGTTGCTGAATTCATCGAAGTACGCACTCCGGCTTCCCGATAACTATCGGGATTAGTCGGAGCCGACTGCTCGATTGTGTTTTCGTTATTTATTATTACGTTGTTTTTCTAAAAGTTTAATAATTTCTGGAATAGTTGAAGAAGGGTTTTTACTAGGTGTTAGTTTTTCTGCTCTTGACAAGGCATCCTTTTGTTTTTTAACTAGATCTGCCTTAGCCTTTAAATCCAAGCACCCTTTTTTGTAGTTGTGCCAAGTAGCACAAACCTTTTTAACACAGTTGTTCGTGCTTATGTTAGCAGTTTGATCCTTATAATGAAGCAAAAACCATAATTCAATACAAGGGTTTGAAACAAGAAGAGTTGTGTTCTTAATTTTTTTAAGTTTTTCGAGAATTCCCTCAACATCAATATCATATAATAGGAAAGTTTTATCTTTTGAACTTGAAGGCCTGCCCTTTAAAAACGATTTTATTTTTCTATCTGAGATACTGTTACCTTCTACCTTAGTTTTTATTTCAATTGGTATTCTGTAATGATGCTTTAAATGTTTAATGTATTCTTCTTCTGTGTCTCCCTCGCAGAAAACATAGAAAGTCGGATTAATCTTCTTTCCTAATGATTTTTTTCTACTACCCATTGATTACTGATTTTATAAAACTATCTGCATAATCAACAAATGGAATTGCATCAAACCTTCCCTGAAGGTAGCCTTTTTCTGCATCCATATTTTCTCTAAAATCCTTGTAATCATATAAAGAATAGAGCTCAGAAGACGCCTTTTCATTCTTATTTACAAAATAAATTTGATCTTTCCTCATCCTATCTAAATCTATTAGATTGGTGTTGTGGGTTGAGAATATTAATTGGCTGCTCTTACTTTTGTGAAATAAGTCAATAATAAACTCAACAATTTTAGAATGCAAACTATCTTCGATTTCATCAATTATTAAAATCCTATCATTCTTAACAATATCGATGATATTTAGAAGAATATTGAATAATTTCTTAGTTCCATCTGATTCTTGAGTTTCAAAATCAAATGGGATTTTTGGATTGATTTCGTGAAATGTGTTGAACTTTACCTGTTCTATTTCTTTATCGCTAACATCTATTGTCTCTTTGCCATCTGCACCAAAGGAAAGACCAAGAGTTTTTGACATCACCTTTTGTTTTTCCATTGTAATATTCACAATGTCACTATCCGCAATTTGTAGTGCTTGAAGCAAAAATTCTTTGTTTTCCTCAAATAGATAATCTATGGATAGGTTATTGGCGGCATTTTGATAACCCAATATAAATTTATGATTAAAATAATTGTAAATAATTTTCCCCATTTCCCTATCCATTTGACTTGCTCTAGAAATGTAAAGCGTCTTATTTGATGTGTTATGAGCAACGTCTAAAGGTCTCTTAATTATGTTCCCAAAAGAATATTTATTTGACTTATCTCCTGCTTTTTGTTCATCACGTTCAAATATTTTAGCTTTCCTTCCATTAGGATAGTGATATAAGGATTCTGATAAAATTTCAGAAGAGGTTAAAGAATAAGAATACTCATATTCAATATTATTAGAAACAAAACGAATGAAAAACGTACTTGCTTCTTCATTTTCATTGAATATAAATGGTTTGAAATTAAAAATTGCATCTTCATTATGAGTATGCGAATTGAAAATCATTCTACAACAAAACCTAATAGCTTTAATTAGATTTGATTTTCCTGATGCATTTGCACCATATATAGCCACTGTTTTGAGCACAGATTCTTTTTCCCATTGAAAAATATTATCTGATAGATACTTACTTTTCTTTGATCGGAGATTTCCTGCTCTTAAGTCTAAAACAACTTCATCTTTAATTGAGAAAAAGTTGCTAATTTTTATTTCTAAAATCATTTTAAATGTATTTTGTGTAGCAATGTTACATATATGAACATTAAAAACAATAATTTATTGTGTTAAATAATTGAAAATGTAGAAATACTACAATATTGCACGATTGATTAACGACATTCAAGAATGAAACACAACTTCCCCGCTATGAAACGTGTCCCGAAGGGCATGTTTTATAGCGATTGTGTGTGCCCAGCATGGGCATCTTTAATTTACCGCTAGGTAAATAATTAATCTAGAGGGTTAAAGGCCATAGTGGGCGAGTTTAACAGCTTGAACCATTAGCAAGACACATTCGTTTTGCTAATGCTTTAGCAAAAGCAAAAGGTTGTTAGCTGTGAAGCTAGGACGTAAGGCAATCCTTCCAGAAATTAGATTGGGAGCAAACTTTATGTTTAAAGACAGTAGTCTAGTAAAGTTGTAGCCCATTCATAAAGTATGGAATAGTTTCAAT
>Ga0222664_1000594_pt1 | contig 18646 bp, 13 predicted proteins | sample AntAcemetagen604_FD_181147 | JGI IMG/M metagenome (GOLD analysis project Ga0222664, IMG submission 181147) | Saline water microbial communities from Ace Lake, Antarctica - #604 | ecosystem: Environmental > Aquatic > Non-marine Saline and Alkaline > Saline | place: Antarctica: Ace Lake...
TATATTTTGGCTATTTTAGCCTCTCCAAAAAAAATACTTTGAAAAATATACTTGTTGTAGCTACTATTTTTATGTTAAGCATGCCTTGCTTTGCCCAAAAACTAGTTTTACCAAATCCGGCTCCTAACTCTGTAAATTATTGCGATGTTGAAATAAACGATGAATTATTGAGGCTAAACCCCTCATTAATTGAAGACGCAAAAAAAGCAGATGCTCAATTAGAAGCAGAATATCAACAAGCACTAAACACCCAAGTAAATAGAGGTGTTGCAAACACACCAAAGTATGTTATTAGCGTTGTTTTTCATGTACTTCACGAAAATGGAATTGAAAATATTTCTGAAGAACAAATTAGAGATTGCATAAAAGTAATGAATGAGGATTTTGGAAAAGAAAATGCAGATACAGTAGATGTTGTGCAAGAATTCCAAAGTGAAATAGGCTTTACCAATATAGAGTTTAGGTTGGCTTTAAAAGATGACAATGGCAACCCAACAAATGGTATAGTAAGGTATTTCAGTCCATCTAAAACCAATGGTGGAGGCGAAAATTCTAAAACTGTTGGTTGGTGGGACCGCTCGAAGTATTTAAATATTTGGGTAGTAAAATCTATGAACAGTGGTGCAGCGGCTTATACTTATCGGCCTAGTAGTGTAAATTCATTTAATGCAAGAACCGGAGATGGTATTATAACCTTACATGATTATGTTGGAAGCATTGGCACAGGAAACTACTCTAGAAGCAGAACGCTTACGCATGAAGTTGGGCATTGGATAAATTTAGCACACACTTGGGGAAATGGAAACGATCCTGGAGTAATAGGAAACTGTAATATAGATGATGGAGTTTCTGATACACCAAATACTTTAGGAAATACTTCTTGTAATTTAGGAACTAATTCTTGTTCAAGTTTTGACTCGCATTATGGTAAAAATCAGATTGATAATATTCAAAATTATATGGATTACTCTTATTGTAATAGGATGTTTACAAAGGGTCAATCTACAAGAATGAGAACTGCCTTAGAATCTATTATTGCCGAACGAAGAAACCTATGGCAACCAACCACTTTGGCTGAAACAGGTGTGGACCAATTACTAACTGCGAACTTCGAAGTAGAAAACCCAATTATTTGTTTTGGTGACCAAGTTCAATTTAAAGATGCCTCTTTTTACAACCAAGATAATTGGGCATGGACTTTTAATGGTGCTAATATCAACTTTTCAACAAGTCAAAACCCTGTTGTAACATTTGTTAACCCTGGAATTTATGATGTTGAATTATTGGTTTCAAATGCCTCAAAAACATTAAACTTAAAAAAAGAAAAATTTATTTGGGCCCTGCCTGAGGTCGGTTATGCTGTACCTTATCAAAATGGATTTGAAAATCCTAATAATTTTTCGGAAGATGTTTACATAGTAAATCATGACACTGACGCTGTAAAGTTTGAAAAAATAAATAGTGCTTTTTATGAAGGAACAAGTTGCATGTTTTTGAGAAATTCTTTCAATCAATTTTATAATAAAGATGAATTTATTGTTGGTCCTGTTGATGTTTCTCCTTTATCACAAATTGATTTAAGTTGGAAGTTGGCCTATTCCCAAAAATCGGGAAATGAAAATGATATCTTAAAGGTTTATGTAAGTTCCGATTGCGGTAAAACATGGAGACAAAAATTTCAAAAATCTGGAGCCGCATTAGCTACTGCGAGCCCAATAAGTTCAGAGTTTTTTCCTAATGGTCAATCTGAATGGAGGGTAGAATCTGTAAGTAGTTTTAACTCAATTGAAAAAGCCAGCGAAACTTTATTGATAAAATTTGAAGTGGAAAGTGATGGAGGAAACAATATCTATATTGATGATATTCAGGTAAATGGGAATTATGATATAGTTCCTAGACAAGAATACCCAAGAGATGGTGAATTAAATGTTTCGGCAAACCCTATAATTAACTGGAAGGCGGTTGATGGAATTACGGAATATGAATTTCAGGTTGACAATAATACTGGTTTTAATACCGCAAACTTAATTACAGGTACCAAGCAATTTATTTCTACTGATCCTAAAAATAGTGATACCGAAGAACAACTGAATAACCTTTTGATAAACCAAAAATACTTTTGGAGGGTTAGGTCAATAACCAATGGAACACCTTCAGGTTGGAGCCCTATTTGGAATTTTACCGTTAGTGTTAATGGGGTTAGTGTTTCTGAATTGGAAAATATAAAAAATGATGTTTTAATTTATCCGAACCCAAATAGTGGTGTATTTTCAATTGCCTTTAAGAATAATGATTTAAAAACCATTGAAGTTTTTAATGCTTTGGGTAAATTGGTAATCTATAAATCAATAGCAAGCAATACCTATCAAGTCGATTTACAAAACCAACCTAAAGGTGTTTATTTTGTTAGGGTTTCACAAAAAGAAAGCAGCCTAATTAAAAAGGTAGTTGTAAAGTAGTATTTACTTTAAATTCATGTATTTTTCTCGAACAAGAAACGTTTTAGTTTTTAATTCTTCTAGCACTTCTTCGGAGATTTGTACATTTTTTAATACACCCTTTTTTATATCACCTGTAACAGGGTCTTCCACATCAAACTCTTCTCCTGTGTAAGGCATTTTCTCGTAAATGGCGTTAATAGCGTTTAAGTCTTCATAAACTCCTTTTACGCCTTCATCTGTTGAAGCATCCTCTAATACTTCTAAAATCAGCTCTAAGGTATAACGTTGTTGACCTATCTTTTCAATAATAGCATCACTATTAGGGTTATCAGCAATTACACCTAATCCAATTGAAAGTGCTTCAACCCAGCTTCCTGCCAAAATCAACGCAGATAAAGCTCCGCGCTCTCCTTGATTTAAATCATTATTTGCACTCCAATAAGCTTCAGAAATAAGTCTAAGAAGTTCTGTTTGATTTTCTATATTTTCTTCTACATCATTAATTAAGGCTTCGTTGAAAACATTCGTAATATTCAAATTATCTCCTAACACCTTTATTGAACCTAAGTAAGAAACTAAATCGCCTTGTTGACCATACGCTGCTGCAAAACTTAAATCAGAACCATATATTCCTAAATTAAAAGCCTGCGCTAATGAGGTTTGGTATTCAAATGCCTTTTCGGGCGCTGTAAGTGTTGAGGAATTGTAAATTACGCCTGCATCTCTTAGCATCACACTTGTTTCAATAGGGGTTGGCAAAACCGCATAAATTTGTTTTGTTTTATCTAGTCTGTCCTTATCATTTAAGGTTTGCTCCATCGCTTCTTTTTCGGTTGCAGGAACATCAATAACAGTAGGCTTTTCTTCGTTGCTAGAGTTGCAACTTGCTAAAAATAAAAGAGCAATAAAAGGGTATTGGATAAATTTCATTTTGGTGGATTTTGGTTATCAAATGTAAAAATTAATGTGCTTGTAGCCAATTTGTACCAATACCTGACTCAACCTCTATTGGCACTTGCATTTTTATGGCGTTTTTCATTTCATGTTCTACTACTCTTTTAACCTCCTCCAGCTCAGGTTTAAATACATCAAAAACCAATTCATCATGCACTTGCAATATCATTTGAGATTTAAATTGGTGCTTTTTCATTTCGCGTTGTACATTAATCATGGCTATTTTTATCATGTCGGCCGCAGAGCCTTGAATAGGAGCATTAATTGCGTTTCGTTCGGCTTGTGAGCGCACCATGTGATTTGCAGAAGTAATATCTCTCAAATACCTTCTTCTACCCATAATGGTTTCTACAAAACCATTTTTCCGAGCTAACTCTATTACTTCACTTTGATATGATTTTAGCTGATGAAATTGTGTAAAATAACTGTCGATAATTTCCTTGGCTTCTTTTCTTGGAATATTTAATTTTTGAGATAACCCAAAAGCACCTTGACCATAAGCTATTCCAAAATTTACAGCTTTGGCTTTGCTCCTCATTTCTCTATTAACATCTTGTAATGTAACGCCAAAAACTTTTGCTGCTGTTGCCGCGTGAATATCCAAACCCTCTTTAAAAGCGCTCATTAAGCCTTCATCTTTGCTTAATTCGGCCAAAATGCGTAATTCTATTTGAGAATAATCACTTGCTAACAAGATAAAATCTTCATTTCTTGGTACAAAAGCTTTTCTTATTTCTTGGCCTCTTTTGGTTCTTATGGGTATATTTTGAAGGTTTGGGTTATCAGAACTTAACCTTCCTGTAGCCGCCATAATTTGGTTGTATGATGTATGTATATGGCCTGTTTTCGGGTTTATTAAATTAGGTAGCGGCTCAACATAAGTATTTTTAAGTTTTTGAAGTTCTCTAAAATCAAGAATTTTATCAATTATAGGGTGCTTACCTGTTAATTGAGAGAGAACATCTTCATTAGTGGCATATTGACCGGTTTTGGTTTTTTTAGGTTTGTCAACAACCTTTAACCTTTCAAAAAGTACTTCGCCTACTTGCTTTGGCGAGGCTATATTAAAGTCACTTCCTGCAAGTTCAAAAATTTCAGATTCAATAATTTTTAAATCTTCAATCAATTCAAGAGCAAGAGAATTTAGAGCTTCAGCATTTAACTTTATTCCTTCTGTTTCCATTTCTGCCAATACAGAAATTAAGGGGGTTTCAATATTTTCAAAAATTGCTCTTGCAGAAGCAGTGTCTAATTCTTTGTTAAATATTTCATAAAGCTTTAAAGTAATATCAGCATCTTCGGCAGCGTAATCTGAAACCTCTTCAATAGGCACATCGCGCATAGATTTTTGGTTTTTACCTTTTTTACCAATTAGGGTTTCTATTGAAACTGGCTTGTAATTTAAATATCTTTCTGATAAGGCGTCCATGCTTCTTTTTCTGTTATCAGGCTCAATAAGATAATTGGCAACCATGGTATCAAAAATTTTACCTTTTACATCAACCCCATATTGCTTAAGCATTAAAATATCATACTTAATATTTTGACCAATTTTTAGAATGTTATCACTCTCAAGTGCTCTTTTAAAAATTAAAAGCTGCTCCATCGCTTTTATTTTATCCTCATTAATTGGCACGTAATACGCTTCATTGGGTTTAAAAGCAAAAGATATTCCTACTAATTCAGCTGTTAATGGGTTTAAACCTGTGGTTTCTGTGTCAAAACAAAATGATTTTGATTCTAATAGTTTTTTTCCAAATGCCTCATATTCTACTTCTTTTAATAAAACGTAATTTTTTGTTGATGTTTCAATTGAATCAAAACTTGAAACACTTTTTTCTTCTGTTATTTCTGCTGGTTGAGAAAATAAATCCATTTGTGCAGTTTCTGTCTTTAGAACAGGTGCTGGTAGCTCTTTACCCAAAACACGTTCGGCCATTCTTCTGAATTCCAACTCTTCAAAAAGAGATTTTAAATCTTCGGCATTTGGCTCGTCTAGGGTTAAACTTTTTACATCAAAAGGCACTGGAGCATCAATTAATATGGTTGCTAGTTTTTTTGAAAGCAAAGCTTGCTCGTGGTTTGCCTCCACTTTTTCTTTCATTTTGCCTTTTAATTCGTGCAGGTTTTCATACAACCCTTCTACACTTCCATAATTTTGAATAAACTTAATGGCTGTTTTTTCACCTACTCCTGGCACTCCAGGAATATTGTCAACGGCATCTCCCATTAAACCTAAAATATCTATAACCTGCTCAGGTCTTTGTAAACCATATCTATCGCAAACCTCTTGAACTCCCCAAACCTCAGCGCTATTGCCCATTCTTGCTGGTTTGTACATAAAAATATTTTCGCTAACCAATTGCCCAAAATCTTTATCAGGCGTCATCATATAGGTTTTAAAACCCTCTTTCTCAGCCCTTTTAGCCAAAGTACCAATAACGTCATCTGCCTCGTAACCACTTGCCTCTAAAATTGGAATATTAAAGGCTTCAATTATTTTTTTTATCCAAGGTACTGACCTTTTTATGTCTTCAGGGGTTTCGTCTCTATTTGCTTTATAAGCTGGGTATTCTAACTCTCTAAAAGTAATTGCTGGAAAATCAAAAACTACGGCAATGTGAGTAGGTTTTTGATTTTTGAGCACATCTAGCAATGTATTGGTAAAACCAAACATAGCAGAAGTATTGAGTCCTTTTGAATTTATTCTGGGGTTTTTTATAAAAGCATAATAAGCTCTAAATATTAATGCAAAAGCATCTAATAAAAAGAGTTTTTTTTCTTTTTCGGCCATCGTAAGATATTTAGTTCGAAAATAACGATATAAAAACGGCTTAAAGAATTTTTGTTTTAAAAATTTTCTCCATGTTGAGAAGCGTCAAGCCCTCTTTTTTCTTGGTCTTCTGTAACTCTAATTGGTATGATTTTATTAACTAAAAAATAAAGAAACCAACTACAAAAAAAACAATAAATAGAAACTATAACTAGGGCAAGTAAATGAAATATAAAGGTAGAAGTCTCTCCGAAAATTAATCCTACTTCTTTTGCAAAAACGGCAGTTAATAGCATACCAACAATTCCACCAATTCCATGACTAGGGAATACATCTAAGGTATCATCAAGCTCAGACTTATTTTTAAATCTAATAGCGAAATTACTTGTTAAAGCCGCCACAAAACCAATAAAGATACTTTGCCCAAGCGTTACAAAACCTGCCGCTGGTGTTATTGCAACCAAGCCAACAATGGCGCCTATACAAGCGCCCAAGGCACTCATTTTTCTGTTTTGAAAACGGTCAAAAAATATCCAGGTAATCATAGCTGATGCTGATGCAATATTGGTATTTGCAAACGCAATTACAGCATCTGCATTAGCGCCAAAAGAAGAACCTGCATTAAAACCAAACCAACCAAACCAAAGCAAACCCGTTCCTAAAATAATAAATGGGATGTTGGCTGGGTCGTGAGACTTTTGCTTTCTCTTTCCTAAAAAAACAGCTCCGGCTAAAGCTGCGAACCCAGCTGACATGTGTACAACTGTTCCTCCTGCAAAATCAAGTACTCCCCAATTTCTAAATAGTCCATCAGGATGCCATGTCATGTGGGCAAGGGGAGAATAAATAAAGATTGAAAAAAGAACAATAAATAGAATATAACTTCTAAACCTAATGCGCTCTGCAAAGCTTCCTGTTATTAAAGCAGGCGTAATTATGGCAAACTTTAATTGAAAAAAGGCAAATAATAAAAATGGAATTGTTGCTGCAAAATTTTCATTTGTCGCAAGGCCAACATTTCGAAAATTAAAATAGGTAAATGGGTTTCCAACAATGCCATAAATACTCTCTCCAAAAGCCAAGCTAAATCCAAAAATTATCCATAAAATACTTACTACACCAAGAGCTACAAAACTTTGCAACATGGTAGAAATTACGTTTCTTTTATTTACCATGCCTCCATAAAAAAAGGCTAGGCCCGGTGTCATCAATAAAACAAAGGCGCTAGCTACAAGCATCCAGCTTGTATCTCCTGAGTCTATTTTGCTTAAGTCTCCGGTAAAATCATATTCTACAGATGAAAACAAGGCAACAAATGCCAAAAAAGAAATAACGATAAAGTTTACTTTTTTTCCCATTTTTTTGATTTGATGGGAAATTGATTTTGAAGCTAATTTGCTGTAGGGTTATTCAAAAATAAAAATCTATTTTAAATCAAGCCAAGGGTAAATCGAAGAAGAACCTAGAACCTTTTCCCTCTTCCGAGTTTAATTGTAGTTTGCTGTTCATTTTATCTAAACTGTTTTTGATAATTTGGAGCCCTAAACCTATACCCTTTTCGTTTTGGGTGCCATAGGTAGATGCTATTTTTTGATCTAGTATATCGTGTTGTTTAATAATATTAATTCCTATACCTGCATCAATAACCTCAACCCTTAATTGGTTGCTCTTTACCTTTGCTATAAGTTTAACCTCTTTTCCTGCTTCTGTAAATTTAATAGCATTGTTTAATAGATTTCTAACCACAATACCTATCAATTGCTTATCGGCATTAATCTTTATATTATTTACATTTTTAATTTGCAGTAAAATATCTTTTTGATCGGCTATTGGAACATAGGTAAAAAAGCAGTTTTCTAGAATAGGTCCGATATCAATTGGGCTAATATCAGGTGTTGAGTTTTGAATTTGATTTTTTGACCAAATGAGTAGGTTTGAGAGCAATTGCGAGGTGTTTCTAGTTTGAACAAGTAGTTGTTTTTTTAAATCAACCTCATCCATTTCATCTTTGTCAAGATGAGTTAAGGTACTGTCAATTAAGTCTAGGGGAGCTTTAAAATCATGACTTATTATAGAGAGAAGTTCAAGTTTTTCTTGATTTAATCTTTCAAACTTATTTCTTTGTTTTATTAATTCTTCAGCATTTTTTTCGGCATTTAAACTTTCAATATCATATTGATTTGCAAATAAGAAAATTCCTAACCCTATAAAAATTACACCTAAAACAATAGAAACCAACAAGTCTGCATGAAATTGATTTTGGGTTTCGTAAGAACTTATAATTATTTCTGGTAATTGAAGCTGTATATAAAAAAGGCAAATAAAAACAACTAAAATACCTGAAATAATGTACTTTATATAATGTTTAGGTGAACCTAACGAAAGCAACACAGCACCAGTAAAAAGCCAATATAAAGCTGTTCCATTAAAACCCGAGCCATAAATGTAGTTTGATATTATACCAAAAAAAGTTAAAAAGTAAAAAATTCCATATGCAAATTTTGGATTGTTAAAAAATCTAGAAACTAAATAACCAAGTCCGGTTAAAACAAGGGTTACATAAAGCGCAAGGGTTAATTCAAATTTAACAAGCCAGTGACTGGCTACTGATAAGAAAAAAACTAAAATAGAACCAATAAAACTAATTAGGTTTAAGAGCCGATGTCTAAAATCAAAATTTTTGGGGTTGCCAACTATTTTCTCCCTCAATTGCATTATTCAAAAATGCAAAATTATTTATGGCTAATTGTGCCCTCAAAAGTTTTGGCAAAACAATTTATTTTCTGTCGATAGAAAATTTTCCAGGTCCTATAAGTAGAATAATTACATATGGCATTAAATAAAGTAAACCAAATTCTTTTTTGCCAAATGGGTCATTCAAATGAACCACAAAAACAGCCACAAACATTGTTATTATTAATGGTATGGTTGCCCATTTGGTTTTAAACCCAATTATTAATAAAATGGGGCAAAAAAACTCTGCAAAAACAGCAAGAAAAAGACTTGGCGTTGCTCCAATTCCAATTGGGTTTCCAAACTCAAAATTTCCGATAATCAGTTTTGATAATTTAGGAAACCCATGACTTATCATCATAAAACCTCCTGCATATAATCTTAAAAGCAATTTTGCAATATCCAGTTTCATATTTCGCTATGTATTGTTGCTAAAACAACTTCACCAACCACCTTTAAAGTACTTTTAGAAATAATACTCATATCATCTTTTTGGGTGTGGTGAAAGTCTCCAAAATCTTGGTTATTTATATCGTAATGTATGATATCTATTGATGGAATTTTAGCAATTTTATTTACGTACAAATGGTCATCTGTAATTCCGCCTTCATTTACCTGCCCAGTAAAATAGCTCATATATCCCAACCTAGCTGCTAGACTCCAAACCTTGTTTACTATGCTTCGTGCATAATATAAACTAACACCTTCTTGGGGGAATACTGCATCTGCAGCACCTACCATATCTAGTAAAATACCATATTTTGGATTAAAATTTTTTATAGGTGGGTTGTTAGCCCAATATTGCGAGCCTAAGCACCAAGTATCTGCTTTTTGACCAAACTGAATATCATTGGGTTGTCCATAATCCTCCGCATCAAAAAAGATAATATCTATTCCAATTTTAGGTTTTGTTGAGTCTGCTTTAATTGCTCTCAAAACTTCTAAAATTACACCAACACCGCTAGCTCCATCATTGGCACCCAAAATAGGTTGGCTTTTATTTTCGGGGTTTTCATCTCTATCTGCAATGTGCCTCGAATCCCAATGAGCAAATAATAAAATACGTTTTTCCTTTTCAGGGAAAACCCTTCCAATAATATTATAAATTTCAAGTTTCTCGTTATTGTAGGCTGTTACCTTAGCATTTTGAATAGTTACCTCTGCTCCAAGCCTTTTCAGGGTGGTTTCTAAATATTTGGCTGTTTCTTTATGCTCTTTTGTATTTGGAACCCTTGGCCCAAAGCTTACTTGGGTATTTATAAAATTATAAGCCGAATCTGAATTAAAATTTGAAACGTATGGCTTTGTTGCAATTGTTGGTTTAACGGCTGGTTTTGATGTATCCTTTTTTTGTTCTGGAGCGCAACCAAAAACAAATCCAATTAAAATTAAACTGAGCAGTTTTCTCATTAAATTTTATTCTTTATTTCTCTAAGCATTATTTCAACTAAATCTTCAACAGAAAAATTTGGTTTCCATCCCCAATCTTCTCTTGCACTAGAATCATTAATTGATGAAGGCCAAGAAGCAGCAATTTCATTTCTAAAATCGGGTTTGTAAGTAATTGAAAAACTTGGGATTTGTTTTTTTATTGCCTCTGCCAATTCTTTTGGCGAAAAGCTAAAACCCGATAAATTATAGGATGTCCTAATTTTTATTTGATCTTTTGGCGCTTCCATAATATTTACAGTTGCCCTAATGGCATCCTCCATATACATCATAGGAAGTGATGAGTTTTCGCTCAAAAAACATTCGTAAGAGCCTTTTTTTAGTGCTTCGTAAAAAATATCTACAGCATAATCAGTTGTTCCACCTCCAGGTAAGCTTTTGTAGCCAATTAATCCAGGATAGCGAATACTTCTAACATCAACCCCAAACTTTTTGTGGTAATAGTTGCACCACTGCTCGCCTGCTTGTTTGCCAATTCCATACACGGTATTGGGTTCAATTACGGTGTTTTGAGGTGTGTTTTCTCTAGGAGTAGTTGGACCAAAAACTGCAATTGAACTTGGCCAAAAAACTTTTTTGATTAAGCCATCTTTGGCTAAATCAAGCACGTTGAATAAACCATCAATAGAAAGTTGCCAAGCAAATTTTATATTCTTTTCAGCAGTGGCAGAAAGTAATGCTGCCAAATTATAAACTTGGGTGATTTTCTCTCTCTTAACAAGGTTTGCCAAGCCATCCTTATCTAAAATATCAAGAATTTCTTGCTGGTTTTCAATATCATTTGCCTGCCTAATATCAGATGAGATTACATTCTCAATTCCATAATTTTGATTTAAGGCTTGTAAAAGCTCTCTACCTACTTGACCTAAGGCGCCTACAACAAGAATTCTTTCCATATGGGTTTATTCAAAATTAATTCCGCAAATCTATTATAATTTAAAGCATTTGCTTTTAATGCCTAAAATTTACCAAAGTTGAGTTTCATCATTTGATTGTGGGTTATTGGTTGTTTAGATTTGCAGAAATTTTCCACTATGCCGATATATCATAAATTGGGAAAAATACCACCCAAAAGACATACTGTTTTCAAAAAACCAGATGGCAGTTTTTACTATGAGCAATTATTTGGTACCATAGGTTTTGATGGAATGTCATCATTGCTTTATCATGAGCAAAGGCCAACACAAGTAAAAGAAATATTAAAATCTATTGATGTTTCTCCAAAAATTGCTTTTGAAAATAATTTGAAATCTTTAAGGCTACACGGGTTTAAAACAAAGCCCGAACCAGATTATTTAGAATCTAGAAAAGTAATATTGATGAACAGCGATGTTCAAATTGCTTTGGCCGCCCCAACCAACTTAAAGCAAGATTATTTTTACAAAAATGCCGATTCTGATGAAGTTATTTTTGTACACAAGGGAACCGGCAAGCTAAAATCGCTTTTAGGAACTTTGGATTTTAAATACGGAGATTACCTAGTTATTCCTCGGGGAATGATTTACCAAATGGAATTCGATTCAAGTGATAACAGGTTGTTCGTTGTTGAATCAAAAAGACCTATTTATACCCCAAAACGTTATAGAAATTGGTTTGGGCAATTGCTTGAGCACGCGCCTTTTTGCGAAAGAGACATTAGAAAACCACACAACTTAGAAACCAATAATGAAAGTGGTGATTTTATTATAAAAGTAAAAAAGCAAGGTTTTATGAATGACTTCCTTTACGCCTCTCATCCTTTTGATGTTGTTGGTTGGGATGGTTATAATTATCCTTATGCTTTTTCAATTCACGATTTTGAACCAATTACAGGCAGAATTCATTTGCCACCCCCAATTCATCAAACTTTCGAAACTGATGCCTTTGTGATTTGCTCATTTGTTCCAAGGTTGTATGATTATCATCCCGACTCGGTTCCGGCGCCTTATAACCACTCTAATATTGATGCTGATGAAGTTTTGTATTATGTGGATGGCGACTTTATGAGTAGAAATGATATTGGGCCAGGCCACATATCTTTACATCCTGCCGGAATTCCACATGGACCACATCCTGGAGCAATGGAACGAAGTATTGGAAAAGAAAAAACAGACGAATTAGCCGTTATGGTTGATACTTTTAAACCCTTAATGGTAACTGAAGCTGCAATGGAAATTTCAGACGGCAAGTATTATCAATCTTGGTTAGAACATTAATAAAAAATATTTTCAAGCATTAATTTATAAGTTATGGCAACAGAAAATGGATTAAAAAGTGTGGATTATGGATTAGAAAAAATCTTTAAAGACGCACAAGACTTTTTACCTCTTTTAGGTACAGACTATGTTGAGTTTTATGTAGGTAACGCTAAACAAGCAGCACATTTTTACAAAACAGCATTTGGTTTTCAATCTTATGCTTACAAAGGATTAGAAACAGGCTGCAAAGAATACTCTTCTTATGTTTTGAAACAAGACAAAATAAGGTTGGTTTTAACAACACCTTTAAACTCAAACTCTGCAATAAATAAACACTTGGCTAAGCATGGCGATGGGGTAAAATTTGTTGCACTTTGGGTAGATGATGCTACTGCAGCTTGGAAAGAAACTACAAGTCGTGGTGCAAAATCTTTTATGGAACCTACAACCGAAAAAGACGAACATGGAGAAGTAATACGCTCGGGTATTTATACTTATGGAGAAACTGTACATGTTTTTGTTGAACGCAAAAACTACAAGGGTCAATTTCTTCCAGGTTACAGAAAATGGGAATCAGATTACAACCCTGAGCCTGTTGGGTTAAAGTTTATTGACCACATGGTTGGAAATGTAGGTTGGGGCGAAATGAATACTTGGGTAAAGTGGTATGAAGATGTTATGGGTTTTGTAAACTTTTTATCGTTTGACGATAAGCAAATTCACACCGAATATTCTGCATTAATGAGTAAGGTGATGAGTAATGGTAATGGCAGAATTAAATTTCCAATAAACGAGCCTGCAGAAGGCAAAAAGAAATCTCAAATTGAAGAATATTTAGATTTTTATGAAGGCCCTGGGGTTCAGCATATTGCTGTTGCCACAGATGATATTTTAACTACCGTATCAAAATTAAGGTCTCGCGGTGTTGAGTTTTTATCTACACCTCCTGATGAGTATTACAATTTAGTTCCTAAAAGATTAGCTGCTCATAATCACAAATTGGCAGAAGATATTGAAAAACTAAAATCTTTGGGTATTATGATTGATGCTGATGAAGAAGGATATTTACTTCAAATTTTTACAAAGCCAGTTGAAGATAGACCTACTTTATTTTTTGAAATTATTCAGAGAATGGGAGCTAGAGGATTTGGTGCAGGAAACTTTAAAGCACTTTTTGAATCAATTGAAAGAGAACAGGAAAAAAGAGGCACTTTGTAAACTCAATTAAAGACAAAAAAACCTCCAGCTTTTCGGTTGGAGGTTTTTTTATGCAGTGTTGCCAAATAAAAAAAAGAAAATTCAGAAATCGAATAATTGCGTGTAAACCATGTATTTTAAAAAGCATACATTCTAAATCCCATTAAGCTGTTGATTAAACTTTGAAATGATATTTTGTACATTTGGGAAAAGATTGAAAAATGGACTTACAAACTTCTAAAGTTGAATTGGCTAAAATGATTTTAAACATTGAAAATCAATCAATTATAGACAAAATAATAACTTTATTAAAATCTGAAAAAAATGACTTTTGGCTTGAATTATCTGAAAATGAAAAGAAAAACATCGAACTTGGAATTAGCCAACTCGACAAAGGAGAAGGAATTGAGCTAAAGGACTTTATTAAAAAGGTTTCATAATTGAAAGTCCTTTTATCGCCGCTAGCTGAATGGAAAATTCAACAACTTTTACAATATCTTGAAATAGAATGGTCAAAAAAATCTAGAGACAAATTCCTAGAAATATTATTAAAAGCATTTAACTAAATATCACAAAACCCACTAATCAGTCCTGAATCAATTGAAATACCTAATCTTCGAAAAAAAGTAGTTACGAAACAAACTTCATTTTTCTACCGAATATCAAATAATAGAATTGAAATAATTGATTTAATAGACAACAGACAAAATCCTGACTCAATTCAAACTGAAATTGAAAAATACTTCAGGTAACAATTGCTAAAAAAGAAAGTTCGGGTCACGAGCTCTTTCTTTGCGCTTTCTAAATTATTTCCGGTAATCTAAACCCAACTCTTCCATTTGATCAGGGGCAATAACCGATGGTGAATCAATCATTAAATCTCTACCTGAGTTATTTTTTGGAAAAGCAATGTAATCTCTAATAGAATCATGACCACCAAACATGGCACACAGCCTATCGAAACCGAAGGCAATTCCGCCATGCGGAGGAGCACCATATTCAAATGCATTCATTAAAAACCCAAATTGGGCTTGGGCTTCTTCATCGGTAAAACCCAAAAGACTAAACATGTTTTTTTGAACTTCTTTATCATGAATTCTTATAGAACCTCCGCCAAGTTCAACACCATTTATTACCATATCGTAAGCATTTGCCCTTACCTTTCCAGGGTTTTCTTTTAACATTGAAATATCTTCAGGCTTAGGCGACGTAAATGGGTGGTGCATGGCATAAAACCTTTTACTGTCTTCATCCCACTCCAATAATGGAAAATCCAAAACCCACATTGGTGCATAAACAGACTTATCTCTTAGGTTTAATTGGTTGCCCATTTCTAACCTTAGCTCATTCAGTTGTTTTTGAGTTTTTGCCTTATCTCCTGCTAATAACAATATTAAATCGCCGGGCTTGGCATTTGCTTTTTGTGCCCAATTGGCCAATTGTTCTTGGTTAAAAAACTTATCTACTGATGATTTAAAAGTACCATCCTCATTGCATTTTAAATAGACCAAACCGGTTGCACCAATTTGAGGTTTTTTTACAAAATCGGTTAAGCTATCTAGTTGTTTTCGTGTGTAATTGGCGCAACCTTCAGCGTTAATTCCTAAAATAGCCTCAACCGAATCGAATACTTGAAAACCTTTACCCTGAGCTAAATCGGTAAAGTTTATAAACTCCATTCCAAATCTTAAATCTGGTTTGTCTGAACCAAATTTTTCCATAGCCTCGCTGTAAGGCATTCTTACAAATTCTGGCAATTCAATTCCTTTAACTGTTTTGAATAAATGCCTTACCAAACCTTCAAAAGTTTGCAAAATATCTTCTTGTTCTACAAAGGCCATTTCACAATCTATTTGAGTAAACTCAGGTTGTCTATCAGCTCTTAAATCTTCATCTCTAAAACAACGTACAATTTGAAAATATCTATCGTAACCACTTACCATTAAAATTTGCTTAAAGGTTTGTGGAGACTGAGGTAAAGCATAAAACTGGCCTTCATTCATTCTGGAAGGAACAACAAAATCTCGGGCACCTTCAGGTGTGGATTTTATTAAAAAAGGAGTTTCAATTTCAAAAAAGTGTTGTGCATCTAAATATTTTCTGGTTTCAACAGAAAGCCTATGTCTTAAAGCAATATTTTGTTGAAGCGGTTCTCTTCTTAAATCTAAATACCTGTATTTCATTCTAAGTTCATCTCCACCATCAGTATCAGTTTCTATAGTAAATGGAGGTGTTTTAGAAGCATTTAAAACCTTTAGTGAAGTTACTTCAATTTCAATTTCGCCTGTTGGGTTTTTTCTGTTTTTACTTTCTCTTTCTATAACTTTACCTGCTGCTTGAATTACAAATTCACGACCTAACTTTTGGGCTTGCTCAGCTAAAGCTTGATTGGTTTCGGTATTAAAAACCAATTGGGTTTTCCCATATCGATCTCTAAGATCTACAAAGGTCATTCCGCCAAGATCTCTACTTTTTTGAACCCATCCTGCGAGGGTAACATTTTGGTTTAGGTTTTTGATATTTAATTCACCACAATTGTGCGTACGATACATAGAAAAAATTTAAGGCTGCAAAATTACATTATCCTTAGGCATTTTAAAGGGTAATAAGCAGCCGATTAATAGCTAAAAAGCATAAAAAAAGGGGCAAAAGCCCCTTTTTGTTTTTGATTGAAACAAATTATACCCTTTTGATACTGCAACCTAACGCTTTGGTATTTGCTGGGTTTATGGCTTTGCCTTTGGCAAGATTTTCAATGGCATTCATTAAATATTGCTGGGTAACCTCATCTTTGTTTTTATGGTTATCATCAATAGAGCCTTCATATCTTAAAATAAATTGCGGATCAAAAAGAAAAACATGTGGTGTTGTTCTTGCGCCCCAAGAATTTGCCAAACTAGAACCTTCATCAATTAAGTAAGAAGCTTTGTAACCTAATTTATCAGCATGTTTATCCATTGCATCTGGTGCATCATCTCCTGCTCTTTTGGCTGCATTTGAGTTTACCAAAATCATTTCCATTCCGTTGGCTTTGCACAGGTCGTAAATATCATTATACCGATCTTCCCAAGCAACAACAAACGGGCAAGTATTGCATGAAAATATTACCAATAATCCTTTATTGCTCATTAGGGTTCTTAGCATCACTTCTTCTCCATTGGTTTTTTGAAGCATGGTGCCAATTTCCGGCGCTGTTTTTCCAATTTCTAAAGTCTTTACTTCATTTCCCTCTGGTAAATATTTAAAAGCTGCTGTTAATGCTATTATTGCTACAAAAGCTAAGCTGTAAATTAATTTTTTCATTTTATTAATTTTTAGTTTTATTTAAAATCTATTATCACCGTCTAATAAGTTCCCTAATCCTCCTAAAACGCTTCCTTCTCCTTTTTGTTTACCTCCTCCTTGAGGAGCTGCAGCAAAAATTCTACTCGCAAGCCTTGAAAAAGGCAAAGATTGAATCCAAACTTTTCCGGGACCTCTAAGCGAAGCTAAAAATAGTCCTTCTCCACCAAATAGTGCTGTTTTAATTCCTTTTACCATTTCTATATCGTAATCAACATCTTGGGTTAAAGCTACTAAACATCCTGTGTCAACTTTTAAAGTTTCACCTGGTTGAAGTGTTTTTTCTACAATAGTTCCACCTGCATGAACAAACGCCATTCCGTCTCCTTCTAATTTTTGCATGATAAAACCTTCTCCACCAAAAAATCCAACTCCTAACCTTTTTTGAAAAGCAATGCCAACAGAAACACCTTTTGCGGCGCATAAAAAAGCATCTTTTTGACAAATTATTTTTCCTCCAAAATGAGATAAGTTTAAAGGAATAATTTTACCAGGGTATGGAGATGCAAATGAGACATGAGATTTTCCTGCTCCTCGATGCGTGTAAGCAGTCATAAACAAACTTTCTCCGGTTAATACCCTTTTAGCGCCGCTCATTAGCTTGCCAAAAATTCCTGAATCTTGGTTTGAGCCATCACCAAAAATGGTGTTCATTTCTATATCACTATTCATGAACATTAAGCCTCCCGCTTCAGCAATTACGGTTTCGTTGGGATCTAATTCAATCTCAACACATTGCATTTCTTCGCCTATTATTTTGTAGTCTATTTCGTGATTATCCATTATTTAATATTTGGCAATAAAAATAAAGGGAAATACTAATTAATGGTAAAGAAAAATAACTCTATTTTGAAGAACGATAAATTATGGAGATTTCCAAAGACCTTCCTTTATCCTCTGAAGAGCAAAAAATGATTGATATGCATAGTTTTTACAATGCATTATCTGTTGTTACCTCCCTTTGTTATCTTATAGAATTTGATTTAGAAAATGAAGGTGCTTTAAAAGAAAACACAAAAATAATTCACGATTTAAAAGAAGATTTATCGAATAGATACAAGCTTTTAAAACATTTAAAGAATTACTCGAAAATTAAAACTGCCTTTTTTGACACTTTCGAAAAAACCTTACACAAATACCCTGCGGCACAAACCAATAAAGACATTATTGAGGAGAAAGATAATATGTATAGCATATTTAAGGTAATAGATTCTCGAGTGGCCGAAATGAATAAAAGATTAAATAATGATGGTGGCTGGAAGACTTTCAACTTAAAAGAAATTGAAGCTGATTTGATACAGTTTTTTAGTGCTATTGAAAAAAATGCCAAAGGAAAATATCGCATCGTTTATGATGCTGCCAAACAATTACCCAACGATTATTTAGTTCTTTTTAGTATGAATTCAATTAATAATAAAACCATTTTTATTCATGATAAAATGATTGATACTATGAGGGATTTATTGGCAAACTCAAGAAAATATACTCCCTATGGTGGAAAAATTGAAGCTGATTTAAACGAAACTGAATCCGATATATCGTTTATTATAAAAGATAATGGGTTGGGCATACCTAAAGAT
>Ga0222664_1000598_pt1 | contig 18493 bp, 32 predicted proteins | sample AntAcemetagen604_FD_181147 | JGI IMG/M metagenome (GOLD analysis project Ga0222664, IMG submission 181147) | Saline water microbial communities from Ace Lake, Antarctica - #604 | ecosystem: Environmental > Aquatic > Non-marine Saline and Alkaline > Saline | place: Antarctica: Ace Lake...
AGGATTTATGAGGATATTATTAGTCTTAATGTTGTTCGCAAGTATCGCAAGTGCTGATGTATGGCTTATTTTAGACGGAGACGAAATAACCAGTTTAAGCCCTATGGATGATGCTCAATTAGAAGCAGGTCAAACTAAGGTAGTTTTGCCTATTGAACTAAAGGACATCGAGCTACAATATCATCCTACTTACTATAAGTATAAAGATGGTCGTTTCATTGTGAATATCAAGAAACTTAGTGATGAAGCATTAGCTCAGGAAGTAGCTTTAGAGAAGCAAGCAGAGAACTTATTGATAAATAAGAAGATAAAAGACTTAGCAATAACAGCTTTAGAGGTCGAAGACGGAATTAAACTAAAGCATAATAAGAAGGAGAAGAAATAATGGGATTTATGAGTTCAATTTTCGGCGGAGGTAAAAGTAAGTATGAGGATGTAAAAATACCTGATTACCAAGAGGATAAGTATTATGAGTCTTCTCAAGCTCCTCTTCAGAAAATGGGGTTAAATCTATTACAAGGTACTCCCAACGACTACTACAAGCCAATAGGTGAGATGGGTGGTAGTCAATTTGAAGGTATGCTCGGACTACTTAAAAGAGATGTCTCTAAAGGCGTAGATGAAGATTTAATACGTAGAGGTATAGGTCGTGGTGGTATAGGTGCTACTGCAAAAGCAAGAGCAATAGGTGATATATCTACCCAAACAAGATATGCTGATTATAAAAGGGCATTAACAGGTCGTGGAAATCTTTTAGAGACCGGGGCTAATATAATGAGTGGTGTTCGTGGTGGAGCATTATCAAGAGAAGGAATAAGGAATCCATTTGAATTACAGAGAACCGGATTAGATATGCAGAAAGCTGGTGCATTGGATTCTTTCCAAGCTGCTCAAGATGCTAAAATGAGTGGTTTAATAAAAGGTGCTGTAGGATTAGCTGCTCCATTCGTAATGCCAGGGATAGGTGCTGGATTAAGTGGCTTATTCGGTGGTTCTACATTAGGCAAAGTTGGGGCAAATAGAACATTCAGTCCACAAACACAAATAGGTAGTTATACTGGATACAGAACAAGTTAAGGAGGGTTTATAAACTTATGGCAGGTTTAGACGTAGCACTCGGAATAGTACAAGGATTAGAGCAGGCACGTGATACAATGCGTGAAGCTACAGTACGTAAAACAGATTTAGAACAGAAGAAACAAAAGTTCGATATGGAGATGAAGATTAACAAACTTAAACTTCAGCAGGTAGAAGACCAATACGACCCTGAGTTAATTGAATTAGAGAAGAAACGTCAGAAAACAATGGCTACATTATTTAACACGGAACTTGATGCTGCTATATCTGGTAGTAAAAAAGAAATCAGGGCTGGGGAAAGCGATGTATCCAATCTACAAGGATTAGCTAATAAAATGGCAAACATAGGTGTAGATGAATCACAGTATGGATTATCAGCAGAACCAAGGGCAACCAGAGAAAGACGTACATTAGAACAGGATTTGGTTTCTTTTGATGCTGGTGAAATAGCTAAAGATGATATGATTCGTAAATACCCACAAGATGTCCAGGCTATAGAAAAGAGAGAAAAATACAATGTAGGCAAAAAGTTTTTAGACCAACCATTAGAGAAGCCCGGATTAGAAAGAGTAGGTAAAGCAAGTTTAATAGCCAGAGCAAGAGGTCAATATTCAGCTATGAATAGTGCCACTAAAGCACAGGTAGATAGAATAAAAGCAGTTGGCACATACCAAGCAATACTGGATATGTTTACAAACAGAGAATCATTACAAAAAGCTGGAGTAAATACTAAGGCTTTAGAAGATTACTATTCGGAAGAAATAGAACAGATGATAGCTCAAGGGATACTAAAGACTAAATGATATGGCTGAAAGAAAGATAGTTATAGATGATGCTTTTACCACAATGGACAGAGGGGAGTACAATGATTTTTTATTAGAAAAATCACCTACTGACCTATACAAATCTGGTCGTGAGATGACTAAAAGATTTGAAGGTTTTGAAGAAAAAGTATATCTTGACCCAAAAGCCAATGCAACAATAGGATACGGTATTAATCTTGAGATTCCAGAGAACAGAGAATACTTCGACCCTGAAGTATTAACAGACCAAAGACCACTAACCGAAGAAGAAGGCTCTAAAGTATTTGACACATTTTACAATAGGTCTATTAAAGACGCTATAAAATTCGTAGGTAAAAAAACATTTGATAAGATAGGCACTTCAAGGCAAGAAATACTAATAGATATGGCATACAACTTGGGTCTAACTAAACTAAACGACTTTGATAAAATGAAATCTGCTCTTCATAAGGGTGACTATAAAACAGCAGCAGATGAGATGGTAGATAGTGATTGGTATAAAGAAGTAGGAGATAGGTCTAAAGAGCTTGTTGGAAACATGAGAAAAGAAAGACAGATAACAGTATCTGAAGATTATGCAGACGACCTAAGACGTGAGAGAACACCCGGATTACAAGAAGGTAGAGAACTTACAATAGATGATGCGTTTAAAGACCCTGATGATATTAAAATAGATGAAGAAAAGTACGGAACTATTACAGAGTATAAGCCTACTAAGTTAGAGCAAGTTAAAGAAACTATTGGTTTTGCTGGTAAGGGTGCAGGATATGCTGCGTTATCATCACCTCAAGCATTTTCTAATTTAATAAAAGAATTTGGAGAGAGAGCAGAACCTGATATATCAAAAGATGAAATCAAACAAACAGTAGAACACATTAGTACAGGTAATATTTTAGCAACACTACCTACAGTATTTAAGATAGCAAAATTAAACTTCTTTAAAAGAACAGACATAGATGAACGTGCAGTAGCTAAAGCTCAAGAAGTAATTAGCAAAAACCAAGCATTTATAGAAGAAGAATATCCAGAGTTATTAGAACAACCATCCAACAAGCCTGAGTTCTGGGCATATCAATTAGGTGCAGGAGTTACATCGTTAGCTGGTGCTATGGGTGTAACAGCATTAACAGGTTCTCCTCATGCTGGTGGTATATTATTTGGTCTTTATCAAAAAGGTAGTATATATGGAGAATTAAGAGATAAGGATTATTCCCCAGAAAAAGCTGGACAGTTATCAACTATAGCTGGTGTTATAGAAGGTTCTCTTGAATATGTAGGATTAGATTTAATGTTTAAAGGCTGGACAGGTGGTTGGCTTATTAATGCTGGTATTCGTGGAGCAACAGAAGGTATTCAGGAATTTTCTCAGACACTCGGTGAGAACATACTAATGCAGAAGTTTGGTGAAAGACCACATGAAGAATTTAAAGATTATTTTGAAGGTTGTGGAGTATCAGCAGTAATAGGTGCAGCACTTGGTATGCCATCATCGGTTGTAATTGATTTTGCCAGAACAGCAGGTATGCAAGATAAATTAATAGAAAAAGGATTTACACCAGAAGAAGCTGAGTTAGCAACAGCAACTACATTAGAAGGACAGAAACCAGAAGCAGAGAGTAAATTAACCAGAATAATAAATAAGTTAAAAGATGAAAGCGGTTTTGTAAGAATAGGAAAGGGTGAGGATATAACACCAGAAGAACAACCTAAAGCAGACCTATCCCAACAAGCTAAAGGTAAGAGTTTAGAGGAGTTTGTGGGTGGGCAGAAAGTTGTGTATCATCAAAGCCAATCGAAAGAACCTATTGTTGAATTTAATCAAAAAGATGAATTAGGTTATAAAAAAGCATACTATTCACAAGCAGGAGAAGGTATTTATTTTTCTCCAAATAAAGAAGTAGTACAATTAAAATATGGCAAAGAAGGAGGACAATTAGTTGAAGCAGTTTTGCAACCTAAAAAAACTTTAGATTTAGGCGATAAAGACGCTATGTATTTTGATGGGAAAATTGTTAATAGTGGAGAAATAGTAGTAGAAAATTTTAAAAGAAGTCAAAAAGGGTTAGAAGAATTACCAGAACCAGACATACAATTATCAACAATAACTAAAAAAGCTAAAAAATGGTTATTAGAAAAAGGGTATGATAGCGCAGAGGGTATGAAAGGAGAAATGTGGTCTGCTCCTGAAATAGTAGTATTAGATAAATCTATCATCAAAACCAAAGCCCAACTAAAATCTATCTGGGAGAAAGCACAAGAGAAACCCCTTGAGCAAGAAGGGAAAGAAATAGTTAAAACAGATTCCTATGTTCCAAAAGATAGCGAGCCATTTAAGTTTTCCTTTATTAGGAATACAACAAAGTCTGCTAATTACGGAAAGAGATTCGGGCAAGATGTAGAGCCACATGGAAGATATATGGTGGTTGGAGATAAGAAATATATAGAGGGAGATAAAAATTGGGAACATGGAATAATTGAGTTTAAAAAACCTCTTGTTATTGACTTTGGTGCTGGGTATGAAGAAACTAGTAATTGGAAAAATGTGTTGAGTAATAGGTATGGTGGAAAAACTGGTGCATCTTTAACTAAGGCGATTAAAAAAGATGGATATGACGGAATTGTAACAATATCAGAATCTCAAGGAACTAAATATACGTCTGAAGTTCTTGACCTAACACAAGAACCGCCTATCAAACCACCTACCGATAAGCCAGTAGAAGAAATTAAAGTACAACCAAAAAAGATAAAACAAGACCCATCTGTAGGCAAAGTTAAACCTATAATCCACAAAGTAACTGGTTATAAAGACCTCTCGGAGCTAATATCTCAGAAAGAATCTATATTACTTAAACAACAGATTAAAGCTGAAGCTAAGGGTGCTAAGGAAGGATTCAAAGCTGGTAAAGAACTCATAAAACGTACTGAGAGTGTGAAACGTAGAGTAACAGATATAGCCCAATCATTAACTAGACTAGCTAAACGCAACCTACCTCAAGATTATTTAGACCAAGTTAAATCACAATTAGAATCTGTAGGTCTCTATCAAGGTCGTGCATTAAAGAGTAAAATGAAGCTACAGGGATTCGTATTAGAGCAAAAGAATCAAGGAGAGGTTATACCATTATCAGAATCAGAAATAGCATTAGCAGACTATACGGACTTAGGCACTATTACGTTAGAACTACTGGAACAAAAGCATGAGATAGTAAAACAATTAGTACATTTAGGCAGTCTCAAGAATAAGTTGTTATCTCGCAAGGCTGTACGTGATTTAATGACTACTGTAAAGAACATGGTTACAAGCATTTATAACAATACAAACACCATGCCTAAAGAAGTATCTGGATTACCATTATCACCATCTCAGAGAAAGAGAGCCAAAAAGAATATAGTATTCTCAACAATCAGTGCATATTTCGGACACCATAGAAAGGTAGAATTTATAGCTCATTCATTAGACGGATTTAAAAGAGGTGCAGTTACCAGAGATGTTATTGTCCCTATACAAGAAGCATATAATAAAGAAGTCCAGATGACCAAAAAGGATACTAAGGATTTCAAAGACAATGTAAAATACACCAAACAAGAATTACAAGACTTATATACCAAAGAATACTCTGTCGGTGAACGCAAATTTACAATGTTTGAATTAATGGGTATATATCTTAACAGTAAGAACGAGGGTAATAGACAACGATTAGTAGAAGGTTGGAAGTTGACAGAGGAACAAATAGACTCTGTAAAATTAGACCCCAAGACAAAAAGAATAGCTGATTTTATACTTGATAGAGTAGGTGGTAAATGGAGTCTTATTAATAATATTAAACTGAAGTTGACTGGTCGCAGAATGGGTAAGATTTCAGGATATTTCCCAATAGTAATAGATAAAGAATTAGCCAGTGATTTAGCAAGACTTCAAGCAGAACGCCAAGACCTATTCCAAGATATGCTCAACACTGCATTTGTACAGAAAGGATTTACCGAGGGTAGAGTAGGTGGTAGGGATGCTGTAGATTTAGACGGACTCAGTGTATTCTTAGCTCATATTAGAAAGGTCAATCATTTTATATCCCACGCATTACCGGTAAGAGACGTACAGAAGATTATCAATAGACCTGAATTTAAGAACGCTGTCACCGATGCTATGGGTGAAGAGATATTCAAACAATTCAAACCTTGGTTAAAAGACATAGCTAACCCATTCTCACAGACACAAGATACAGCAGAAAAACTTGTTGGTAAGATGAGAAGATTTGCTACAAGTGCAATACTTGGATTAAAGTTCTCAGTGTCGTTGGTACAGGGTTCTTCTATTACCCAGACAATAAAAGAAATAGGATTTAAAAATACTATCGGTGGAGTGATGGAGTTCTGGAAACATCCTATTGAAATTACCAAATTTATATACGATTTATCTGTACAGCAAGAGAATAGAGCTAATAACTTTGATAGAGATGTACGTGAATGGTTTGAAAGTAAAGATATGAAAACATTTTTATCTGATAAGCCGGGTGCATCTGAGATGTTCTTCTCTATGATTAAAGCAGTTGATAAGGCTACTACGTTACCATCATGGTATGCAGCGTACCTAAAAAGGATGAAAGAAACTAACGATGTTAATGAATCTGTATTATACGCAGATGGTGTAGTTCGTAGAACACAACCAGCTGGTGCAGTTAAAGATTTATCAGCTATGCAGAAAGGTAGTGAATTTAAAAAACTATGGACCATGTTCTATACTCACTTCAGTAACTACCATAACCAGATGGCTGCACATTTTGATTACTTGAAAATGAGTGATGATGCTAATTTAAAAAAGATAGGTAAATCAGTAGAAGCATACTGGTGGTTATTAATAGCTCCTGCATTTTTATCTACATTCTTACGTTCAGGTGGTAAAGCAGATGAAGAAGATTATATAAATGCATTAGCTACTTATGGATTCTCAGGGATGATAGGAATACGTGACATAGTAAACTCAATAGTTAGGAAGTCTCCGGACTCATTAACATCACCTGGAATATCAGGATTAACAGAGATAGGTCGTTTAGCACAGTCATTATTAAAAGAAGACAAGAAGGGGAAAACCATAGCTAAACACGCAACTAAGTCGTTAGGTTATATTACAGGCTTGCCAACACATCAAGCTTGGACTACAATGGAAGGTATTATGGACTTGGCACAAGGTGAGACAAAAGACCCACGCAGAATATTCTTTAGCAAATACCAATTAAAAGAAAAGAAGAAAAAGAAAGAACGTGAATTTGTAATAGATGATATGTTTAAACAAGAAAAAGTTACTGGATTCAGGGGACGCAGTGGGAGGAAGATATTTTGAACAGAGAACTATTTATGGTCTTCATACCCGGAATTAGTTTTATCCTTTTTGCTCTTGGTGGAACACAGATTTCAAATACTATCTCTGGATGGAAAGGTTGGAGAAGGATTGTACTCCCTATTATATATGTAATTTCGCTTCTAATAGCCCTAAATGCCCCGTACAGAGCTTTTTATGTTGGGTTAATAGCGTGGGGGGCATTTTCTTTAGGATACGGTAATGGGAAGACCTGGCTGTATAGATTTATGGTAGGCTGCACATACGCTTTAATAAGTATTCCGATAGGATTTTCTATGTGGAATATAGTTACTGTGGTAGGTTTTATTACCCTATTTATACTATCTAATACCCCATTAACGTCAAAATACTTTGTTTGGAAAATTTGCGAAGGAGGCTTTGGATTATTATGTGGAATACAAATAGCTTATTTACTGTTATGAGAGGCACTATTACAAACAGGAGACCCTTTAAAGATTACCTTATATTCGCTGTTTACCTGGTAGTGCCTTTCTTATTTGGTTGTGCTACAAAAGCCACCATAGATTTTGACAATGATACTGTAATGGTAAAAACAAATACTGATTGCAGGTTTTACTATAAAGACAAAGACCGAGAGGTAGATTTTGACAGTAAACGTGAGCCAATTATTGGTACAGTTTTCAAGGAACTGGAAATAGATAATTAGGAGTTTGTAATGAATGGCGAAGAACGTGACAGGTTAACAATTTTAGAAACACTCTTTAAATCTGACAGTAAAATACGTAAAGAACGCTGGGATAATCACGACAAAAGAAGCGAGGAGATTTGGAAAAGAATTGAAAAACAGTTAACAAAACTTGACCTTATACCCTGTGCGGTAAATGAAGAAAAAATTAAGAGTATTAATAATAGAATTACTTTTATGTGGGTTGTTATTGTTCTTATTGTGGGTATTTTTAAATTAGTTATAAAATAATGGATGAAATAAAAGAGCATGACGAAGTAAAAGTCCCCATAAAAGATATACATAGATTAAAGCATGACTGGTGTAATACAGTGACGAGAATCACCCATATATTAGCAGAGTATGGAAATACTATAGACTCTCTTATAGAAGATATGAGGGTTGACAAAAAGGAATGATATGTTATACTACATAAAAAGGAGGTTTTTATGATTAAGTTGATTGTAAGTCTTATCCCTCATCTTTTGGCTTCACTTCCAAAAGACATTATCAGAACCGGTATCGACAAGCTTCTTGATGTAATAGAAGATGCTGTTGAGAAATCAGAGACAGAAATTGACGATGCAACTATTCTTCCTATCTGCAAAATGATAAGAGATAGCTTGGGTATCCCAGACAACGATGAGTAAGACAGCAGTAATCCTTACAATTATCGGAGGGCTTCTCAAGTTTGCTATTGAATTTTTTACACCAGGTAAAAGACGTGAAGCGTATAATTTAAAACGTGACAAAGAGACAAGAGAAGCCCTTGAGACCGCAGAAGAAACATTTCATTTAATGGAAGAAATATTTGATTTTCTCAAATCAGAAAACATCCCAGATGGCTTTGAAAGAAAACGAGAATGGAGAAACTTTTTACGAAAGTTTGGTAAAAAGAAGAAAAGATTTTTTGTTCTTGACTGATACATCCCTACTCCCCCAACGGATTCAGCTCCCTTAAATTATTTTCACTTTTTTGTTGACATTCCTACCCCACCTTCGATATAATACGTATGTCATGCGAGACATAACGAAAATCTGGAGAAGCCCGAGACACATCAAAAATGTTTTAGTCAAATGTTGCGAGTGCAAAAAACAATTCGCAATCCACACAACCCAACCAGAAATTTACACGGTAGAAGTTCGTAACAATATAACCTGTCATAATTGCAAAAAAGGAGAGTGAAGTGATATATAAAGTGAAGGCAAGGTACAATGGGCGTGGGTATTGTGGCTGTATGATAAAACATGGGGAAGAGTATTTTATCAAAGAAACACGCAGGGAGTTCTTGTCAATATGTAGTAAATGTTTCAAAAAGGAAGAAGGTGATGTAGTACGTAACTTACCAAACAACGAGATACAGAATCTCGGAAGGAGAAAACATGAGGCTACACAAGGTAAGATTTAGAGAATGGCATATATGGGCTGATAACATTGAAGAAGCCAACAAGAGAGTCAAAGTATTACAGGCAAGTGGTGTATCATCAAAGATTCAATCTATAATGCCTATTTCAAAGGAAGCCTATTTAGAAGAACACCTTAACGAAGGTATAAGGAGGACAAAAAATGCCAAACTGTGAGTATTGCGGACATGAATTGACTGTAGAGAACATTCGTGATGACAATACATCTTGTGATTATTGCAGAGAAACAGGATTGGTCGAGGTTATTGGTAGAGTAGATATGGACATCTTGGAAGATATGGGGGTGATTGATGGATAAAGCTATGAAGAAAGCCAGAACACATACCGTCTATAGGTTAGCAGATGGTAAAAGAGTGCCTGGAACAACAACAATAACAGGTGTTCTAAACAAACCAGCATTAGTTCCCTGGGCTAACAAAATTGGTCTTCAGGGGATAGAAGTAGGTAAGTATGTTGATGAATTAGCAAGTATAGGTACACTGATTCATTATTTGGTAGAGTGTCACATCAAAAAACAAGACCCAGAATTAGGTGATTATACTCCAAACCAGATAGACACAGCAGAGAATGGGTTCTTAAAGTATTTGGAATGGGAGAAACGCAACAAACCAAAGGTCATAGCAAGTGAATTGCAATTAGTATCTGAGACAAAGAAGTATGGCGGAACGATAGATTCTATCATGGAGATTAATGGGAAACTTGTTCTAATTGATTTCAAATCAAGCAAGGGTGTATTCCCTGACCATCATTTGCAGGTTGCAGGTGGTTATTTACCATTAGCAATAGAAGCAGGGTATGATGTCAAAGAAGCCAGCATATTAAGAATAGGCAGAGACGAAACAGAGGGGTTTGATTTTATATCTTGCCCTAACCTAATTCTTAACATTCAGAAGTTTGAATTGTGTCGGCAGATTTACGAGATTAACAAAAAATTAAAAGGGGGTAAATAATGGAACTACAGTCAAAACTTAGTAAAATACAACAAGAGTTAAAAGCTAACAAATCTCAACATAATGATTTTGGTAACTACGATTACAGGTCTTGTGAAGATATATTAAAAGCAGTGAAACCCTTGTTAAACGGTTGTATTATCACTATTAGTGATGAGATTATCTTAATTGGTGATAGGTATTATGTAAAGGCAACAGCGACTATTTCACATAGTGGTGAATCTATCCCTGTAAATGCGTTTGCAAGAGAACCATTATCCAAAAAAGGAATGGATGAAGCCCAGATAACAGGAGCTACATCAAGCTATGCTCGCAAATATTCTTTAAATGGTTTGCTGTTAATAGATGATACCAAAGATGCAGATACAATGAAACCAGAGAAGAAAGAAGTTAAACCGGAACCAGAACCAAAACAACCATCCAGAGTAGTAGATAATCTACCACATCCAGAACCTACATTTGAAGAACCTACAACAAAAGTTGTTCCGGTTAATATCACAGAGGCACAAATGAAGTACATAACAAAGCTATGGGCAGAGAAAGGAAACAAACCAGAGGCTCTTGATGATTTTGTTATAGACAACTTTGAACTTGGGTTAATCCAAATATCTAAATCACAGGCATCACAACTCATTGATAAAATAAAATGAAACACGTTCCAGTATTTAACGGTAGTGTAACAAAAGGAAACCTTTCAGTTGAGGGCAGGTATTATAAGTACCTGCTCTCTCTGGAGGGGGCGGTAGAAGTAATCGTTAGGAAACCAAAGAAAGGCAGAAGCATAAGACAAAATTCTTATTATTTCGGGATAATAGTTAGTATGATTAGCGAAGAGACAGGACATGAGCCAGATGAGATACATGAGATTCTAAAAAGTATGTTCTTGACACAACACACAGAGATTATGGGTATAGGAGCAGACTATGTTAAATCAACAACATCTTTGTCAACAGTTGAGATGGAAGATTATTTGTCTAAATGCAGGCAATTCGGTAGTCTAACCCTGGGAATATTTATTCCTTTACCCAATGAGGTGATGATATGAGAGAGATAAAGTTTGACAAAACTACATTCATATGGTATAATGGGGAAAATAAAGGATGATGTTATGAAATGTTGTGATTGTGGATATGAAACTAAAAACAAAAAATCTTTTTCAAATCATATTAGATATGGATGTAAAAGTACACGAGATTACTCTAATAATAAAAAGTGTGAATATTGCGGAAGACCAATAAGAAGAACAAAACCAAGTGAGGTAGGAAGATTTTGTGACCATACTTGCTATGGTCTTTGGAGAAGTGATAACTTGGTCGGAGAAAAAGCTCCATCTTACAAAGATGGTAGGTGTGGGGAGAGGTTGTTAATAAGAGCAAGGTTGCCATTTAAAAGGTGGAGAAAAGCTGTGTTTCAAAAAGACAATTATACCTGTCAGCATTGTGGTGATTCAAGGGGTGGTAATTTAGAAGCTCATCATATAAAAGATTTTGCATTATACCCCAAGTTGCGTTTTGATGTTAATAACGGTTTAACTCTTTGTAAGAAATGTCATAGGAGGACAGATAACTATGGATATTCAAAAAAGAATAATAAAGTTTAGAGCTTGGGATAAGGAAAAAAAGAGGATGATAGGGTGGGGTGATGATGCTTTTTCCCCATATCCTTTTAAACTATTGAATTTTGAATCAAAATGGCTTAATGAAAACGATTATATACCTATGCAATACACAGGCTTAAAAGACAAGAATGGAGTTGAGATATATGAGGGGGATATAGTCCGGGTTAAATACTATGTTAGTAAAATTGAAGAACCAAGTTTAATGTCAAACCTCTGTATGGATATGGTATCAATACAAAATGAAGATGAAGAAATACCTCATGGAAAATGGAAAACATACCCAAGAGAAGAAGTTTTCGAAATCAAATCTTTAAGACAAATATATTGTTATATAAACGACCTTGAAGAAATATGGGAAGATAGAAAAATAGACAGTAATATTTTTGAAGTAATCGGCAACATATATGAGAATAAGGAGTTATTAAATGAATAGCCAAATAAATTTAGTAAGAGACCATCTACAAAGAGGTAAAACAATAACACCATTAGAAGCGTTAAGAGAATATGGAAGCCTGAGATTATCAGCGATTATTTTCAATTTAAAAAAAGAAGGTATGTTAATAGATACGACATTTCCTATAGAAGGAAAGCGATTTGCTGTTTACAAAATGAGGATAAAAGAAAATCTATTTGACAAATTATGGAAAGTTTGATAACATTAATCATGTTGCGAATGAACAGGACGGTGGAAAAAAACTCTCTTCAAATCCCTACCGAGTTTCTCATTCGCATGACCACCGTCCTTCATATAAAGGAGATTTCTCAATGAAATACGTCCACGTAAAAAACATAGACAAATATCACCCAGGATATAGAGACAGAAATTTATCCTGGTGCAAGTCGTATTTCACAATGATTAATGCAGACCCGGACTTTGAAATGGTCGATGAAATTAACAAATGGAGATATATAGCATTGGTAATGTTGGAACTCCAAATCAAGAAACCAGTGCCACTTTCTAAAGACTATTTAAAAAGAAAGGGTTTTGACCTCAAAAAATGCTCTATTGATAAGACAGTACAGATGTTACACAACTTTGTATCTATTGTTACGGAAGATTTAAAAACCTGTGGCGTAGATAAAGAAGAAGAAGAAGATAAAGAAGAAGAGAAAGAGAAGAGTACCGTAACAAAAACAAAGCATCAAGACTACGTCTTGCTCTCACCTGATGAATATTCTACGCTAACAGAAAAATATGGTAAATCAATCATCACCCAATATATCGACAAGTTAAACAATTACATCGGTTCTAAAGGCAAGAAATACAAATCACATTATTTCACCATACTTGCATGGATTAACAAAGACAACATTAGACCTATTCCGCCAGAGTTAAAATCCGAACCTGATACACAGATGTCCACAGAAGAAAGAGAAAAGATGAGTAAGGCATATAACAGTTTTCTAAGCAAGCAGCTTCCAAAGATAGGTAAAACACTATGAGACCATTAGCCCTATTACTGTTTCTGACGATTTCCGCCCTTAAATTCCTCGTTTTTATCATCGTACGCATAGGTAGGTATATCTCAAGGTCTTTTAGTGCCTTAATTTTGATTTTATTATTATGCGGAGAGAGTGGCTTACTTACACAAGAACAGACTGACAAAGCTTATTGGAGAAAGGTAAGCAACCCAATAAGCGGATTAACCTCGATGTTGGCAGGTAGCGTGTCAGATGCTTCTAATCCTGTCTCTCTCCGTTCTATAAATAGGTTACAACTGTATCCTAAACAGATTACAAGACGCATCAAAGACATAGACTGCTGGCAATTCAACACTAAAGTAGGCAAAGTAATCCTTACAGACTATAGATACGAAACGCACATACAAGTAAAACATCCTTTTGTAACTACAGAAGCTATTAGAAAAGCATTAGAACATCCGATGGTAGTGTATAAATCTAATAAAAGATGGATATTCGAGAAAGATAATTTAAGAGTGGTGGTAGGGAATGAAAAGGTGGTAACTGCATATTATTATGATTAAACCATACTTTGAAACAAAATTAGGTAAGCTGTATAACTGTGATTGCTTAGAGTTTATGAAAGATATAGAAGATAAGAGTGTGGATTTAGTGCTTGCAGACTCTCCTTACGGGATAGATGTTGGTAATCAAACTATGGGTAAAGGTGGGGGGGTAGCTGTGAAAATTGATTATGGTTCTAATAATTGGGATAAGAAGCCGATGCAGAATGACCAGCAAAACGAGTGTTTTAGAATATCAAGTAACCAGATATTTTTCGGTGGTAATTATTTTAAACTTCCACCATCTCCTTGTTGGTTAGTGTGGGATAAAGATAATGGTAACACAGATTTCGCTGATTGTGAACTTATATGGACTTCTTTTAAAACTTCTGTCCGTAAATTCAGATGGAAATGGTCTGGTATGTTACAAGAGAATATGGGTAAACACAAAGAAATAAGAGTACACCCTACCCAAAAACCAGTTTCATTGTTAATGTGGATAATTAGAAAATACTCTAAAGATAATGATTTAGTATTAGACCCCTTTATAGGCTCAGGCACAACAGCTATTGCCTGTGAAAAGCTAAACCGTCAATGGATAGGCATAGAAATATCGGAGAAGTATTGTGAGATATCTGCTAAGAGAATAAGCCTTGAAGCAAGGCAAGGAAAGTTATGGTAACTGCATACTATATGGATGGGAGATAAGATGAATACAACACCTGTATATTGTGATAGGTGTGAACGTTGGTGGTATCCTGATACTGACAGAGCTACTGGGTTCTTAGAACTACATAGGAAACATGGTTGTTGTGATAAGTTAATACAAGCACAAAAGAATACCAAAGAAGTTTATGTCAATGTTTATGGTAGCAGGTGGAAAGAAGAATGGTGGCTTGAAACAATTGCAAGTTTCTTAACAGAGGAGGAGAGATGAACGAACATTTAAACCCAATATTCAAAGAGATATTAGATAATAATTTGCTAACAAGGAGAAAAGAAATGAACAAAGACCAGAAGGAAATACTCGCAATAGTAATGCAGTATGTAGATGAAGCAGAGAACCACAATGTAGATGAAAATGAGATAGTGGATAAGATAGATGAGATTATAGAGCAAATAGAAGTTTTAGCTTGGGATATAGACTTAGGTTATTATGATGAAACACCGCCAGATGCTGATGACAGAGGTTGCGAGAAGTATCACCAGAAGAAAGATGATGATATGGAGAAGGAGGCAGAAAATGAGATTAGTTAATGTAATAGGTGGGTTAGAGAAGAAGGAAAGAACGGCAGATGTAATAGACGCAACAGCTGTTTTAGAAAGGCAATATGTTGAAGAAAAGGGAATATGGGATAATGAGTGGAAAATAAAATTGTCACTCGGTATGAATAAGAATTTTAAGGATAGTGCAGTTGGAAAAGCATTTATGTTGGCGATAAACTGTTTAAAAGAAACAGGACACAACCAACTCTGCAATAGAGAGGTAGAGGTTGATGTAGATAAAATATTTTTAACTCTAATAAAAGATTATGATGAAGTAGATATTACAGGAGACCTTGAAGATTTAAAAGAAGATTATCCAGATTTATGGGAAGATGCTCAAGAACTCGCCAAAGCAATATCACAAGGTAATGTTATAAAGTTTACAAGAAATGAAAGATAAATACGAATTTGGAAAATGTAAGAACTGTGATACAGAAGCTGCATTAAAAAACGGATATTGTTCTAATTGTCAAGATAAAAAGATGGATTTACCACCAGGATTTGAAGAACTCTTTAATAAGGGATGGGAGGAGAAAAATGACTGAAAAACAAAGATTTAAAATACTTAATGAATTTGCTAATGATTTATCAATAGTTAAAGGCGGAAGAATTAAAGTAGGTATCAATGATAATACAACATCCTATACTCCAGAAGAAGGTGGAGGTATGAGATATGAAGATTGTAATTTACTAAATGATATTTTAATGGGTGCAAAACAGTTATTATTTTATTTGTCAAGAAATAATTATGAGATTAAAAGGAGGAAAAATGACTAAGAAAGATTATAAAGATTATAATAAATGGGTAAAGAAGTTAGTGCCCTATTGGAAGAAAAGAGAAGAACTTATGTCAGCATTCAAGAAGAATGAAAGAGGATTAGAATTATTAATGAATCAAGAATTAGACCCACCAGTAGAATTAGAGTTCTTTTATAATGATGAAGGTGGTTGCTGTGGTATAGGTGGAGTTGATTATGAGGACAGAAAGAAATTCCCATTAATATACGATGGTGATTTAAGGGGGAGAAATGAAAAGCCAAAAACTTTCAAAAGGGAGGAATAGAAAATGAAAGTTGAATTAGAAAATAAGTTATTTAAAAAATACCCTAAGATATTTAGACAGAAAAGTTTATCTATGACAGAAACAGCTATGTGTTGGGGTGTATCAACTGGTGATGGTTGGTATTGGTTAATAGACAATTTGTGCAATACAATTCAAAGATATATAGATGCTAATAAAAAAGAACAAGTAGAAGCAACTCAAGTAAAAGAGAAATATGGGGGATTACGATTTTATTATTGTGGAGGAGATGATTTAATAGACGGAATGATATGGTTAGCTGAAAGTATGAGTTATACAATATGCGAGGATTGTGGTTCAACAGATGGAGCAACTCAAACAGAAGGCTGGATATCAACATTATGTAAAAAATGTATAAAGAAAATGCAATGAATCCGGAAAATAAGAAATTAATATTAGATTTATTAGAAGATGAATTAATAAGGTATTGTAGGAAAGTAATGGAGATAGCAGATAAACAAGGAAAACCTTTAAACATATATATAAAGCATGAATACTATCAAGATTTAAGTAAAGCAATAAAAGTACTGGAGGATAATATATAATATAATTAAGGAGGAGAGATGAAAGAGAAAGAAATAGAGTTTTGGGATGATGAGGGTACTGAGATTTTAAACTATACAGATAAAGATGAGGCTATTGAGTATATTCTTGATGGGTTAGATGAGTTGCCAGCCAAATACGAAATATGTGGATATGCTCGCAGGATAATGACTGAATCTGCCGAATCGCTTGGTGATTCAGTTTTAGATGATTTATTGGAGAGACTTGATGATGAATATGGTGGGGAAGACGAAACTGAAAGAACAGATGAAATGAAGAAAGCTGCAACAATCTTTGCCAATAAAATGTTATCTTTATATTCTGTTTGGCAATGTGAAATTGTCAAAAGGGAAATAATAGATGTCAATGAGTGGGTTAAAGAAAACTGCCCTAATTGGCTTGAACAACAGAAGAAAGATGATGATATGGAGAAGGAACTATGAATCCATATAAGGAGATGATATGAAAAATACCATTATTCAAGGTGATTGTATTGATATAATGAAAACAATACCTGATAATAATATAGACTTAACAGTAACTTCTCCACCTTATGACAATCTAAGAGACTACAATGGATATACTTTTGACTTTGAAGGTATAGCAAAAGAACTATTTAGGGTAACAAAAGATGGTGGTGTAGTTGTGTGGGTGGTTGCTGACCAGACGAGCAAATTCTGTGAGAGTTTATCGTCTTTTAAGCAAGCAATATATTTTGTAGAAGAATGTGGTTTTAATTTATTAGATACAATGATATACCATAAGAGTAACTATGCTCCAGCATATCCAACATTAAGAAGATATGCTAATACTTTTGAGTATATGTTTGTATTCAGCAAAGGTAAACCAAGCACATTTAATCCTATCCAACAAGAAAAAGTATTAAAGAATTATAAAAACAAGAAATCATACTTTAGACAAAAAGATGGTTCTCAGATATTAAAGGTTATTGACTGTGATAGGGAAACAAAAGATGCCGAGAATGTGTGGGTAGTATGCCCAACTAAATCAAAAGATGCCCAAAACCATCCAGCAGTTTTCCCAGAGCAATTAGCTAAAGACCACATATTGTCTTGGAGTAATGAAGGAGATACAGTATTAGACCCTATGTGTGGTAGTGGTACTACTCTTAAAATGGCTAAACTATTGGATAGGAACTATATAGGTATAGATATTTCAGAAGAATACTGTGATATAGCAAGAAATAGAGTTAATACTGGAAAGGATTTGTTTACAGAATCCATATAAGGAGATGATATGAAGATATTGAATGTAATAGGTGGATTAGAGGAAAAAAACCACATTTGTTTATTAAACAAAAAAGGAGAAGAACATAGAACTGGTATAGATTGGAAAAAGAAAGGACACAACCAACTCTGCAATAGAGAGGTAGAGGTTGATAATTCAGAAATAAAAAATATGATAGTTATAACCTACCTTGAAAGTATGACCACTAAAAGTAAAGATTGGTTTGAAGATGTTACGCAGGCAATCTCCAAAGCAATATCACAAGGTAATGTTATAAAGGTGAAGAAATGAAAGTAATTAAAGGATATAAAAATCCAAAAGATGAAGGACATGGCTCTAAATATCACACAGGCAAAAAATGTATAGAGAAGGATTGTAATAACCCTGCTGGAACTCGATGGTCTCCTTATTGGTGTAAAGAGTGTAATATAAAACGAATGGATAATATCACAAAAAACCTTGAAGAATTTGCTAACT
>Ga0222664_1000599_pt1 | contig 18469 bp, 15 predicted proteins | sample AntAcemetagen604_FD_181147 | JGI IMG/M metagenome (GOLD analysis project Ga0222664, IMG submission 181147) | Saline water microbial communities from Ace Lake, Antarctica - #604 | ecosystem: Environmental > Aquatic > Non-marine Saline and Alkaline > Saline | place: Antarctica: Ace Lake...
CTGTCCGGCAGCAATCATGTGAGACCGACCGAGGTCTAGAAAACACATATAATAGATAGTTTGTACTCATGATCAGTCATGGACACGAACAAACAATAAAACCTCTTTCAAAGAGGTTTTATTGTTTACTTACGATTATAGTTTTTAGGAAAATATTCTTTACCCAATTGCCACAAGTATTGATCAATATGTTTGATATCAAACTGCTCTAAGTTATAAAATTTTTGAAAGTCTAAAAGAATAGATTTGAATAGTTCATACTCTTTTAGGTCTGCTTTTTTGAATTTTGAAAAACTATCTTTCTTTTTAAGATGCATCAAAACTTTCTCAACATATGAATCATAAATAGGGTATACATTTGGTTTATGATGACTGCAGTATTTTGTCGCAAATGAATAAAAGTTTTTTTGCTTATTTCCATTCATAGTTACTAATCCAATCTTATTAACAATTGAGAGATTTTCTTTCTTCAGATCTTTATCAATGTTTAGTTCAACAATGTGTTTCGCAACAGTAAATGGAGAAAATATATTAGTACTATAAAAATCATTAAGTGAACACACTTTAATTAATACATCATCCAAATCATTATTATTAGGATATGTTCTTAAGAAGAGCTTTTCTAAACTTCGTTCTTGTAAAACATAGTTGTCTAAAGATTTCCATGTAGAGATGTACTTTTTAACTTCTTTTGCTGATGGTGCAGGAATGCTTTTGTTGTTCATTAATATAATAGTATCACTACTAATAATTATTAATTCCATAGAAAATATTTTTTTGTTGTGATATCGTAAAGCAATGAAATACTGGAAAGTAATGGCGGGTAGAGGTTCTGCACTAATAAATAGCTTTGTTGATGATTCTTTTGTTTCTTTAGGTTTTGTAAATGAGAAAAAATTACTCAATGAATCAGAAGTTGAAGTTTTTAAAAAAGTGTTTACAGATATTTTCCCTCATTCACGTAAAGCACAGATTACAAGTGGAAGTTCACAACTTTATCGTTTTATTAATGAGATGAAAGTTGGTGAAAATGTCGTTGTTTATGAGCCAGGAAAGCGTATTTATCATATTGGAGAAGTGAAAACTGATACAAAGTATATTGATACAGACAATGAGCACTCATATAGAAGAGATATTAAATGGGCTGGAACAATTAATCGAGACGACTTAACTACAGGAACAAGGAATGCGCTTGGTGGTATTTTGACTCTTTACGAAATAAATCCTGAAGCAAGTTTTGAAATCGAACAGGTTCTTGGTGGAAAAATTATTGAACCTCAAGGAGAAAGTGATGATGAAGAAGAAATTGAAGACTTTGGTGATGAAACGGCAGAAAAAGCAAAAGAATTTTTGAAAGACATGATTCTTGAGCTTAGTTGGGAACAGATGCAGGATTTGGTGGCAGGACTACTTCGTGCCGTCGGTTACAAAACTAGAGTATCGCCAGCAGGTCCAGATCGTGGAAAGGATATTATTGCCTCTCCAGATGGTTTAGGATTGGAAGATCCTCGAATTCATGTGGAGGTGAAACATCGTCCTAATCAAGCTATGGGAGCACCAGAAGTTAGAGCTTTTGTTGGGGGATTACGTAAGAATAAAGGGTTATATGTTTCTACGGGTGGTTTCACAAAAGAAGCTCACTACGAAGCAGAAAGAAGCGATGTGCCAGTAACATTAGTAGACATCGATGAGATGGCACGAATGATAATTCAGTATTACGATAACTTTGACACTGAAGCAAAAAGTTTACTTCCATTACGGAAAATATACTGGCCTCTTTAGTCAATAAGTATTAGTTGCTTATCCCTCAACACCAATTTACTCCTCAAATTTTCCAACAACTCTCGCTTCTCATAAATAGGTCGCTTGCGAAGAATATGTTTGGCAAAATTTCGTATATCTATATCTCTAATTTTTATCTTCTCCTCACTTTCTTTCCCAAGTACAGACTCTTGAAATTCATTGTGCTTCTGTAGTTCAGATTTTATCTTTTCTTTCATTCCTATTTCATTGAGTGATACTTCATCTAGTAAGTTCGCTAGTTGTTCAATTAAATCTTCTTCTCGAATATATCCACATGGACATTTTTTATCTCTGAACTTCGTACATCCGTAGTAGACATATCTATGCACATTTCCATTCTTTTGTTTTTTAAATTTCTCGTCTGCTGTTATTCCTGATCCGCACATTCCACACGTTAGCATTCTGGTGAATGCAAATTCTTTTCTTGTGGTACTTATTTTATTCTCACTTCGCATAATATCTTGCACTCGCAAATATAAATCTTTGGAGATAATCGGAACATGTTTTCCTTTGTACCAATTACCACTTCCTTTAGGATATTCAAACTCTCCGTAGTAGAACGTATTTTTGAGAATAATATACACATTGCTTAATGTGAGTGCTTTTCCAGTTTTTGTTCTGAATCTTATGTCATCTTTAAGCCACCTATATAGCTTTCTACCAGACCATTGATTGTCTGCCACTTTTTCATACATTTCTTTAATTGCATGTGAACGTAGTTCATCTATAACTACCTCACACTTCTTATTTCTGTCTGGGTTAGGTAAGTATCCTGTTGGTGGAACAGAAGGCCATAAACCCATCTCACACCTCGCTCGAAGACCTCGTTTTACATTAACCATCTTATTATCGTTCTCTAATTTTGCTTGAGAACCAAGAATCATGAGTAGGAATTTTTCGTTTGGATTGTTAGTGAATGTTTGTCCATATGTTCGTATCTCAACGAGTAGTTTCTGATCCATTAGATCAACTACAGATCCTAAATCTCCTGCATTTCTTGCAAGTCTATCTGGTGCCCATGTAAGAATTCCGTTAAACTTTCCAATTCTGATATCGTTAATTAGTTCATTATAAACTGGGCGTTGTCCAACTTCTTTTGAAGAATGTGACTCTCTTTTTATTTCTCCAATTATCAATCCTTCACGTTTAGCAAGTTCAGTCATCTCATTAATCTGAGAATCAATTGAAAGTGCTTGCTTGTCTTCTTGCTCGGTAGATTTACGAGCATAGAGGCAGTATGTAATTTTCTCCTCTGTTGTTTCCATATATCAATTAATGACGCACCGCCTTCTAATAGTCTAGGGCGTTCGTAGTTGGTAACTAAATTCTATCTGGACGAACTAGGCCATAGACCAGCTGTTCCTCCTTTGGGATTATCTTCAATTACTTTAAGAACAAGCATCGCAAAAGCGTCAACTAAGTCGTCATGTTTTTCTTTTCCAAAACCAATAAGTTGCTCAATTAATTCTTCGCATCCTTTTTCTGGAAAAAACACTCGTTCATTTTTCATAAAAGGTGTTGCAAGACGTAAGCGAGCTGTTTTATCATTTTTTCCAGTTGGTACACCAATTACGTCATATCGTTGACTCTCAAATAATTGCACCAAAGCTTTTTGATATGCCACGTCTTCTATGTAGAGTTTTACTCGTGGATGATTCTGTTGTTCAACAGCGACAAGTGATTTGATTAATTCAACTTGTACTGGAAAAGAAACCTTCTGATTAATAGGGTTTGGTTGAATATATATCTCCATATTTTTTCCATGTCCGTATATATGACCAACAACCATGGCGGTATAGTCAGCCGTTTCTTTTTCACTTATTGCTAAGTCAATACCAATAGATATTCTCCGCAAGCCTGTTTTTGGAGGATGTACATAATAATTTATCCACTCAGGTTGAATCACTTGCTCATCTGTTGAGATTATTTGAAGCATGTATTCACGAAACCAAGAAACTTCACTCATTGTTTTTTCTCGTTCAGCATCAATAGATTCTTGAGTTGGATATTTTCCAGGCCATAAAGCATTTCCTGCTTCATCAATAATGGGGTATTCACGATACACAGCATTCATAGTGCTCATCTCTTTATTCTCAATTTTTCTTTGTAATCGTTTTAATACAGAATCTTCATGTAATAAGTTTCCAACAACAATGGTTCGTGTCTTTTTGCTTCCTGCAGGAATAAGTTCACCTGTTAGCCAGCTGAATGCTTTGTTGCGTCCATCGCGTGTCTTTACTGAATTGATATCCTCAATATCATCAATGATGATTAAATCTGGTCGATGTTCGTTGTGTCGCATTCCACGCACACTTTGCTCAACAGAACTAATCATTATTTTAACGTTTAGCTTTTTAATAATAAGGGCTGTGGCATTTCCAAGATTATTCTTTTCTTCTGTAAAAGGTCCAAGGTCTTTTTTGAGAAGTTCATTATGAAGTAATTGTTCTTTTATGTTCATCAAATACTGACGTGATTTTTGTTCTGTCTGCCCACAAATAACAATAAATTTTCTTTGCTGACCACCAAGGATAGACCACAACACAAAAGCTGTAGTAATAATTGTGGATTTAGCAGATCCTCTAAACGCACAAAAAGTTGCAAGTTTTATTGATTCATCTTCAAGAATTTCAAATATTTCTTTATGGAATGGTGCAGTTTCATATTCCATATATTGATGAAAATATATTGGAAAGAAATGCTGAAAACTTTTACGAACCAAATTTTGTCTGAGAACTTTATCATTTAGTATTTTCTCAAATACTTTTTCTTGTTTATTTTTCTTTATCATAATTTCGTACTGTTGAAAGTTTTAATGCTTCACGAATAAGTTTCTTCTGCTCTTTAGTAAGTGGTGTGTCGTTTGTAGAAACACTTCCTGAGAGCTCTATTTTGTTGCTGTAACGACTGTTGTGAGTTGAAAGGTAGAACTTAATTGCTTCGTATTTCTTTTCTCCAATAAGTGCAAACAATTGATTCTCTGCTACGTCGTTCATGAGTAGTCGCCCTTCAAGTAATGCTTCTTGTACACTGGCTTCAAAGACTTTACTTTTCTTCATCCATCTATAAATTGTTGCTCTGCCAACTCCAACTTTTTGGCACGATGTTTCAATGGTCGGTGTTCGCTTTAGTTGTTCAATAAAAGCTTCACGAATTTTTTTCTGCCTTGTGTTAATTGTTGTATTTCTACTCATATTTAGTTGCAGTTATTCCTGTTAGCTTTTCGTATCGATCAATAATCGTTTTGCAATACTCAGGATCAATTTCAACACCAATACAAACTCGCTTTGTTTGTTCGCAAGCGAGAAGTGTAGTTCCTGATCCAAGAAATCCATCAAATACGATATCTCCAATTCGAGTGCTGTTAAGGATAAGTCTTCGGATAAGATCAAGGGGTTTTGTTGTAGGATGCATACTGCTTTTGTTTGGGCGAGGGCAGACAAGAACACTTTTATCTTTTGCTTTCACAAACTCATGAACTCCAAACCATCCATATGCAATGAGTTCATGTTGTGGTGCATAATCCATCCGTCCAATGACTGCATGAGTTTTTACCCATATCAGTAATTGTCCAAACTTTACATTTGTTTCTTGCATAGCTTCTCGTAATGCAAAGATCATTTTGTCTGCATTGAATATGTAGAAACTATTCTTTCGCTCAAGATGAGGAGTAATTGATGAAATCCATTTATTACTAAATGTTTTATATTCTTCATCACTTTGAATGTGATCATTTAGAATACTTTTATTTTTAGAAAGCGTTTGGAATCCTTCTTTTGATTCTGTTACTGCAATACCAAACGGCGGATCGGTAATTACAGATTTTATTTTGTGATTCTGTAGTAACTTTGCAATCTGTGTTTTATCTGTGACATCGCCACAAAGCAATAGGTGATCTCCAAGTTTAAATATAGTTCCTTGTTTAATTGAGTTTTGTAACTGGTTCATGAGAAAGTTGTTTAAATCTATTAATGATAAGTTGGCAAAATACTGGCTCCATCTCGTTGAGATATGCAGTTCGTTTTAACTGCTCACATGCAGACAAGATGCTTCCTGAGCCTGCTGTTAAATCAAGGATAATATCTCCTGGTTTCGTACATCTTCGTAATGCTTTTTCATGCAGTGTTGGATTCTTTTGTGTTGGATGTTGATATTCACTACTTGGTAATCGTTTGATAAGCCAAATGTTAAATAGGTCTAGAATGTCATCTGATAATCTATTACCAGTTGTTATTTCTTTATTCTGAATTTCATTAAGATTTTTTAACTTTGTATTTAAGAATGGTTTACCAATTGTTCCGTACACACAAAACTCAGTAACTTTATTGAATGCAACATTGGCGGTTGGGGAGTGGTTGTCTTTAATCCAAATACAAAGACGCTTTGAATCAATCGATAGTTTTTTATATATCATCTGAAAAAGCCAAACATATCGTTCGTCGCACCAAAACATTATGTGTGCATTATCTTTTGTTACGGAGAGTCCATTTTTTATGACACTTTCAACAAAGGTTGCATATGCTTCGTCAGTCTTACTGTCGTTTGTTGTGCCTCCATATGATTTCGCATTACTTACTCCTTTGTCATACGAAAGACCAATATTGAATGGCAAATCGTCATTTACCATATCTACTTTTCGTCCGTCCATGAGACGCTTTACTGTCTCTGGATCTGTTGCATCTCCGCACAAAAGCCGATGCCTTCCAAGTGCAAAATAGTCTCCAATTTTAATATCAGTTTTTTCTGCCTTTTCTAATTCTTTTTCTTCATCAAACTCATCATCGAGTATTTCAAGATTGTCATCGTAGATATTACTAAGATCAAGTGAGTCGAAACCTGCGGTAAGTAATTCTTCAATTTCAAAATCAATACCAAGTTTCTCAAAGTCCCAAGATCCTCCTGATCTGTTTGATGTCAGTAAGTAATCGTTGAACTCCTTCTTGGTTAATTTTCTATTGGGTACCCGAACTTCAATTTCTTCTTCGGATCTTCCAAGAAGTGATAAGGCAAGAACTCGCTGATTTCCTGCTACAAGTGTTCCATCTGTATTGATACAAGGAAGTTCTGCGATATTGAATTTCTTCAGGCTCCGTTTTAATCCTGCGAGTTGTATATCCGATAATGTTCGTGGATTTTTTGAAAAGGGAATGAGTTCTTTAACCTTTCGCTTTTCTGTGTGCCACGCTATTTTTTGAGTAGTCATGATAAGTGTTACTTAATTTTAAATATTAAATAATCACTTTGATGATGTGTTTTGTTATTAAAAAAAGGGCTCCAAATTTCCAACAACAAAAATATTCACCGAAGTGATTTACAGTTTTATTATTCGAAATTTATAGCCCTTGGATAGATTTTGCCCTGTCGACATAAGTCCGTTGCGCATCCACCTAACAGTTTCCTCTATAAACACATTTTGACTACCCTTAAAGTAAAGTTTTATTTTTCCTGCAACAGTTTCTAATCATGAACACGGATACTTTCCCCGAGCAAAGCAGAAAGGATAGTCTTTTTAAATTTTTGAAGAACAACTTTTCAGATTATAGCAGACTGTAAATAATATTTGCAAATTTTGCTTCGCAAACCTCTTTGTTTAAGCTATAACATAGGTAGAGTTTCATCCTGTAAAAAGGTAAGATTCTTAATAACAACAAAGACCTAACCCCATTGCATCTGCAAGGAAATGGTCGAAATATTGAATCCGCTACAGTATAGAAGGCTCCTCATCGGAGTCACTGTAGCGGTCATGTATTGGAAACTTTATATGGACGACCTCGGTCGTCGCAACGGTGGGGAGCCTTCTGTTCAAGGCTCAATATCTCCACTAATTATTAGTATACTTTTCCAACATCTTCTCTTTTTAAAGAAAAGTAAAAGGAAAAATAAAACCGCTACAGTACAATGCCAATAATAATTTCATCCAACGGTGAAAAAGCCGTTAAGGTAGATAAAACATCAATAGATAAAGAAGAGTATCTTCAGAAGTATATATACGAAAATCCAGAAAGTATTCCTCTTTATGAGATAAAAGAAGATATACAGTTACTTATTCTTGCTCGTGAATTTCCAACAAATAGTGGTCCAATTGATGCTATTGGAATAGATGTGTATGGAGATTTATATATTGTAGAAACAAAACTATTTTCTAATGCAGATAAAAGGAAGGTGCTCGCTCAGTCGCTCGACTACGGAGCTGCACTTTGGAAACATGCAAATGATTTTTCTAGTTTTCTCGCAACGCTCGATACGCATTGCCAATCTGTTTTTCAAAAACGAACCTCAGAAAAGATACAAGAATTTTTTGGTGTTGATGAAGAAGAAGTAAAATCTATTTTAGAAAAAACACGAGACAATCTTAATGATGGAAAATTCCATTTCGTTGTCCTTATGGATACGATTGATGACAGACTTAAAGATTTAATTATGTATGTTAATCAGAATAGTCAGTTTGATATTTATGCAGTTGAATTTGAATACTACAAACACAACGAACACGAAATAGTTATTCCGCGAATCTTTGGAACTGAAGTGAAAAAAGATATCGCTGTTGCTTCAAATAGTACTCAAAGAAAGAGATGGAACGAAGAATTGCTATTTAAAGATGCTAAAGAAAAGTTATCAAAAGAAGAACTGCAAGCATTTACAGGTATCTACAAATTCTCCAAAGAAGGAGCAAACAAAATTAATTTTGGAACTGGTTCGTATGGATCATTCAGTCCTATATTTGAATCTATTGCACCAGTATCTTTGTTTACTATTACTACAGACACGAGATGGTCACTCAATTTTGATTGGGTTACAAAATACAATGAAGATTTGGTAGAAGTATATAAAAATAAATTAGAAGCAATTGGGTTCACTATTCCTGAAAATTATAAAAATATTCGCCCGAGTGTAGATGCAAAAGAGTGGGTCGATAAGGTGGATAGTTTTTGTACAATTATTGAGGAATTACAGAGGGAAAAGTGGTAATATCATTTCATGGCAAGCCTCTTTGGTAAAAATAAATTATCTGAACTAGCGGGAACTATTAAGACTGAAGAAATTCAGTCTTTTGTTGATATTGTGAAAACTTGGCACAACGATTATCATAATGGCTCATTAAAAACTGATAAAGAAACTTCTCGTGAACAGTCTTATAACCAAGATTTTTTTATTAAAATTCTAGGATATCAAGAGAAGCCGTCTACTCTATTTAGTTTTGAACCTAAGGCGACAACAGAAAAAGGTCAATTGCCAGATGCTGTTATTAGTTATTCTGATTTAGAAAAAAATATTACCACCATTGCCGCCGTAGTTGAGCTTAAAGGAACAGGAATTGACCTCGACCGTCCTCAACGTAGGGACGGAAACATGAGTCCTGTGCAACAAGGTTTTAAATATAAAACGCAGTATAGAAATTGTCCCTTTGTTGTTGTAAGTAATTTTTGGGAATTTCGTTTGTATAGAGATAATTTACTTGATTATGAGGTGTGGACCCTTGATGATTTAGTTAATCCTGCGAATGATTATTTATTATTTAAGACTTGGTATGTCTTATTACGTAGAGAGAATTTTATTACACAATCTGGTGTAAGTAAGACAGAAGAATTTCTGAGTGATATTCGTATAGAACAAGAAGATATTGGTAAGAAGTTTTATAAAGTATACAAAGAAGCAAGAATAGAATTGCTTCGAGATATATATAAAAATAATTCCTCAGTTCCAGCAAACATTGATGTGGGTATTGAGAAAGTACAAAAAATAATCGACAGGGTGGTATTTGCATGTTTTGCAGAAGATAAGGGTTTGTTGCCTGACAACACATTACAAAGAGTGCTTAATGCATCTGATTCTTCAGCATTTGGAGGGTCATTATGGAATACTCTCAAAGGATTTTTCGAAGCTGTTGATTTAGGTAGTGAAAAATTAGATATTCCTGACGGATACAACGGAGGGTTATTTAAACGTGATGATGATTTAAATAATTTAAAAATAAGTGATGAACCACTGAGGACAGTATTATCATTGGGTTCATATAACTTTGATGAAGACTTAAGTGTGACAATCTTGGGTCATATATTTGAACAATCTATTAGTGATCTTGAAGAGATTAAGAATAAAGTCTATGAAAAACAAGATATCGATTCAATATCTCACGGAAGAAGAAAGAAAGATGGTATTTTTTATACACCAGATTATATTGTGAGATACATAGTCGACAATTCACTCGGAATATATCTTCGTGAGCATGAAGAAAAATTAAAAGAAGAATTTAAGCTCAAAGAAGATATTAATGATGCGAATTATGAGAAGCGAGAAAAACAAGCGTATGAAAAGTATCAGATTTTTCTAGAAAATGTAAAAGTGCTTGACCCTGCTTGTGGTAGTGGAGCATTTCTTGTATATGTTTTTGACTATCTCATGTCTGAAAATAAACGTGTTGCAAGTATCTTGGGAAGGGGTCTTTTCAGTCAAGATGAATACGTTCGATCGATTTTAAAAAATAATATTTATGGAGTTGATTTGAATGCAGAGTCAGTTGAGATTACTAAATTAAGTTTATGGCTTAAGTCTGCTGAAAAAGGAAAGAAACTCACGACGTTAGATAATAATATTAAGTGTGGAAATAGTCTCATAGATGATTTTCAGGTTGCTGGAAATAAGGCATTTAACTGGAGTGAAGAATTTTATGAGATTATTAAAAATGGTGGCTTCGATGTTGTTGTTGGAAATCCTCCTTATGTTAGATTGCAAAATATTAAATCTTCTAGCGCAGAAGACGTGTCTTTTTATGAAAATAACTACAAATCAGCAACTGGGCGTTTTGATCTGTACGTACTTTTTATGGAAAAGGCATTGAGCATTCTCTCCGAAGAAGGAAAAATATCCTATATACTTCCACACAAGTTTTTGAATGCTAAATTTGGAACAGGAATTAGAGATGTTTTATCAACAGGCAAGTTTCTAGAAAAAATAATAAGTTTTGGTTCTAGTAAAGTTTTTGCAGATGCTTCAACTTATACTTGCATCATAACTCTTTCAAAGAATAATGATTATGTTACGTATGTTGAAACTGAACCTCATGAACTCTTAGCTAGTATTTCTGGTATTGAAGTTTCTTATGATAATTTAAATAACGACAGTTGGATTTTTAGTGATCAAACAACAACAAATATTTTGAAAAGGGTGACAAGTAATAAAGTCACTTTAAAAGACGCTTTTGAAAAAGTGTCACGTGGTGTTGTTACTGGGGCAGATGCCATTTTTATACTCGAGGGCAAGGTCATTGGTGATTTCTTTAGGGGTTATTCAAAGGAACTTAATGAAATTGTTGAAATTGAATCATCAATAATGAAATCTTTATTGATGGGAAGTTCAGTATCAAAAAATAAAATTAAGAATAGTGGTTTATATTTATTATATCCTCATCACATGACTGAAGATAAAAAAACTCACCCAATTGAAGAAGATGAGTTAAAAATTCAATATCCAAAAGCTTTTAAATACCTCAGTAATTTTAAAGAAAAACTTGTTAGCAAGAAAATAAAATACAAGACAAATAAGGACTATTGGTACTCTCTACACAACTCACGCGAATTGGATGTTTTTGAAAACAGAAAAATAATATCTCCATATTTGGCACGACAGCCAAATATGTCCATTGATGATAATAATTATTATACAAATGATAAGTGCACAAATCTAATCTTCAGAAATGAATCAGCGGAAATACAAAATTATTATTTCGCAATATTAAATTCACGATTAACTGGATATTTTATCTCTAAAACAAGCTCTGAATTCTCTGGGGGATACTATGCTTTTACAAATGTTTATATTGAACCAATTAGTTTCCCGGTATTTTCACTGGAAAATATAAAAGAAATGAATAAATTAGTTTGTGATCAGATTTTATTTTCCAAAAAAAATGAAGATATAACACAAAAAATAATTTCAGTTATAAAATCAGAGTTTAATCTTGAAAGTTGGTCAAACAAGCTTAATCAATGGTGGTTATTAGATTTCAATACTTTTATTGATGCTTTGCAAATTAAAACATCGTTGAGTCAGAAAGATGAGATTTTTGATTTGTTTGAGAAATACAAGGTTGAATATTTAAATTTAAATATACATCTTGATAATGTTGATGTTAAAATCAATAAATTAGTATATAAAATCTACGAACTATCTCCTGAAGAAATTAAGATAGTTGAACAATAATTTATGTCATCGCGCCAAGTAACAAACTGGATTTCTTTATCAGACATGATGACTGGCTTAATGTTAGTCTTCCTTTTGATTGCTGTTTTAAGTATCTCTCAAGTTGTTGTAAGAGAACAAGAAAGGCAAGATTTATTAGATGAATATGATTTATCTAAAGAGGAGATTTATAGTGATCTTGAAGACACATTTGGTGAAAAGAAAACGGAATGGGGGATAGAAATAGACCGTGATCTTAGTATTAAGTTTCAGAATCCTGATGTTCTATTTGGATACCTAAGTGCAGATATTTCCCCAGAGTTTAGTTTAATTTTAGAAGAGTTTATCCCTCTTTATCTGGGAATAATAAATAAAGAAAAATATCAAGATAAGATTAAAGAAGTTCGTGTTGAAGGTCATACTGCAGATTGGGATGACTACATGTTTACGGTAAAGTTGTCTCAAGAAAGAGCAAATGCTGTTTTAAGTAATATTTTAAATAATAGTTATTACAATAACTTAGACGTAAAAACCAAAGATAAGATTAAGTTTTGGTTTACTGCAAATGGTTTAGGGAATGGAAGAACTTTAGATAAAGAAGGTGAATTTACCTACTACTCTAATAAAGACATAGGTACAAATTCTCGTCGTGTAGAGTTTAGAATAGTTACAACAAGTGATGAGTTAATTGAGGAAATTATCAATAATAAAAAATAAGATATTATGGAACTAATGACATTATTTACAGTAGGTTGGATTTTACTAACCATATATATTCCAAATAAATTCAAACAACGAGGTATACAAGAGATGCAAACTATTGCGACCACTTTCGGTATTCTTGGAACATTTATTGGAATTATCGTTGGTTTGATGAATTTTGATACTGCAAGTATTGAAATTGCGGTTCCTTTATTGCTAGATGGTCTGAAATTTTCTTTCATTACGTCTATTGTGGGAATGTCGATGTCTTTACTGATTGGTCTTTTCCCTCAGAAGTTTGGGCATGGATTAAGTACCGAAGAAGGTGTTGAAGAGAAAGTGAAGTCTGAGCCAGAATTGCTCGCAGAGTTACTTTCAGAGATGAGAGATTTAAATAAAAATATTGCAGGTGATAGTGACACAACTTTGATTACTCAAATTCAAAAGATGAGGACAAATATTGTAGATAAACAAGACGATCTTAATAAAGCTTTTGATAAGTTTGCTGAAAGCATGGTTAACAGTAATATTGATGCACTTGCAGAAGCTATTGAGAAGGTGATGGGAGACTTCAACACAACAGTTAATGATAAATTAAGTAAAGCATTCGATGATTTTAGGGAATCAGTTGAAAATCTTAATGTTTGGCAGTCAGAATACAAAGACCAAATAACATCTCAGACAGAAAATTTAAAAGCGGTAAAAGTTTCAATGGATGTTAGTGTGGAAAGTATAGATAGTGTAAAAAACTCTTTTGAGGAAATTCTTCAAATTAAGGAAAGATTTGATGAACTATTGAAAAACCTAAATGCACAGTTGCAGGGTAGTTTAGACTTTGCTTCTTCTATGAAAGATTTAACAACAGATCTTGAGGGTTCTGGAAAAGTTATTAAGGAAGAGATGAAAGAAATAACATATGGAGCAGCAACAGAAATGGAGAAAACTATGAATAAGACTTTGGCAGATTTTGGAAGTAGTTTGGCTTCTATTTCTGGACAGATGGCTAGTGATTTCGAGAGAGTTCAACAGATGTTAGAAAACGCATCTACTAAATAGAATATGGATAAAAAGGATTTTAATAAAAAAATATCCGAAATATCCAATGCATTTTCTGTAGCTAAAAGTAAAATTAAAGCACCTGACATAGTCTTTAAAATTACTCCTAGAGAACTTAAAGATACAATAGGTAAGTTTAACGCTGGTAAACCAATTACTGGTGCTGAGCTGCAAAAGATTTCTGAAAATTGGCAGTCTAAAGCTCCATTAATTGATGAAGAAGGAAATGCTTTTGTGCTCTATATTCCTGATTGGCAATATAATTTTAGTAGAGGTAAAAATGATCCAAAAGATCTTCATAAGTACCATGTCTCATGGTGTGGGGTGCTTGAATATATGCAAGGTGCGGGGAGATTTAAGAGATATATTAAAAAAACTAACATCGAAACTAATATTTTTCTTGGAAAGAAATCTGATAATGTAAATGCACAAAGTGTTTTGTATGCATGTCAGACTTGCAGAAAGAAAATGGTAGAAGTTGGTGGTCAAGAATTATATTTTGATGTTGAAAATATGGACATTCTTAAATTTTTTGCGATGTATGGAAAGCAGAATTTACTTGACCCTAAAATAGATCGTCCATACTCAGTTGTTTATCCAAGTCATTGGAGAGAAATTTCAAAAAAATATAGAGAAATTGCTAAATGGACATGCGCAGAATGTAGTAAAAGTTTTGAGAATAACAGGTCGATGTTAGATGTACATCATGTTGATGGTGTCAGAAGTAATGTCTCTAAAACTAATTTAAAGGTTTTGTGTAAAGAATGTCATTCAAATCAGCCATTACATTCTCATTACAAACAATTATTAAAAGCTTCGTAAATAAATATATGCTCTCAAAAACAGACTTCAAAGAATATCTCATCTGCCCTAAATGGATTTGGGTAAAGAAAAACAAACCTGAACTATTCGTTGATGGTGAGATGTCTTTGTTTTTAAAAAAACTGATAAAAGATGGATACGAAGTTGAGGAATTTGCACAAAAACTTTTTCCTGATGGTGTAGAGCTTGTTGGAAATAAAGAGTCTCTTATCTCTCAAACAAAAGAATTATTAAAAGCAGAAAAAACAATCTTTCAAGCAACATTTGAAACCGAAGAGGGATTGTTTATAAAAGCTGATATTTTAAGTTTCAACAAAGAAACAGGTAAGTGGGATTTATATGAGGTTAAAGCAAGTTCATCAATAAAAAATGATATACAACATAATCATTTGAAAGATATTACATTTCAAACTATTGTTGCTGAAAAATCTGGAATTGAAATTGGAAAAAGTTACATTCTGCATATTAATAAAGACTACAGAAGAGATGGTGTTGTTGATCCTCAACAACTATTCATTACAGAGAATGTAACAAAAGATATTTTAAATATAAAAGATATTGTCTCGGCAGAAATTGAAGAAGCATTGTCTTTATTAAACACAGAAACAGTTTCTCTTGAGGGTTGTGATTGTATAAACAAAAGTCATGGTCAACGCTGTGATAGCTTTGCATTATTTAATCCTCATATTCCAGAGTACTCAGTACATCATATTGTTTCAGGAAAAAAGTTAGAAAACCTTTTAGAGCAAAATATATTTGCAGTAACAGACATTCCTGATGACTTTACACTAACTGATAATCAGCAAGAAAAAGTAACACTGCAAAAAACTGGCTCACCACTGATTGATACTGAATCAATAAAAGAAACAGTATCTAATTTAACGTATCCATTGTATTTCCTTGATTATGAAACTTTTGGAAAGCCATATCCTATATTAGATGGATACACCACAAACCAACAGATTGTATTTCAAGTTTCAATTCATATCGTTCAAGAAGATGGGGAAGTAGAACATGTTGAATATCTCGCAAATGATTTTGAAAACTCTACAAAAGGATTGCTGGCAATGATGAAAGAATATGTTGGTCCAACTGGAAGTATTATTGTTTGGTATGAAAGTTTTGAAAAAGGTCGAAATACAGAATTGATGGAACTACATCCAGAGTATAAAGATTTCTTAGAAGATATGAATAATCGTATATATGATTTGATGTTGGTTTTCAAAAAGGATTACTTACACCCAGACTTTTTTGGAAGTGCTTCAATTAAAAAGGTTTTACCAGTATTGCTTCCAGAGTTATCGTATAAAAGTTTAGAAGTACAGGATGGAACAATGGCGATGAGTGAATGGGAACGTTCACTTGATCCAATCCTTGATGACGATGAAAGAGAAAAAATTCGACACAATCTATTGGAGTATTGTAAGTTAGATACGTTAGCGATGGTAGAGATTTGGAAGAAGTTGAAAGAGCTAGAATAATATGGACATCGCACTTACCATAATTAAATATAAACATTCGAGTAATCCGCTTATAGATTTTTTTAACTACGAACCTTTATCTCAATTGATGCAAGGTGCTGGGATGGCTGTCTTAACACTTCTTATTTCTTTTGCAATTGGAATCTTTATAAATCATCTTGATAATCGTGAACGCAAGGGAAGTTTCTTAGATTTGCATGTCGCACTTGATTACGTTTGGAGATTTAAATACTCAGTAGTTTTATTGCTACTAGTTGAGATAGTTCCGTTCTTCATGGGAGTTAATAATATCTGGCTCCAAGTATTCTTTTTTACAATTTGGATAGTTGCACTTGTGGGATTGATAAGAATCTTGTTTAGATTGTATGAATGGGTTAAAGGAGATAAAAATAATTCCAGAATTAAATATCTTTCTGACTTCCCAAAATCAAAAAGAGATAAAATAGTTTCTTGGCTAGATTTGTGGAGTACAGATACAAATTTGGATAATAGATTTAATGAAAAAGATTTTTTCATTCCATTTTCCGAAGAAATTGATTCTTTAATTAAGTCGGAAGACAAAGATGATTTAAACCTGCTCTCAAAACTTTTAGAGGGTTATTTAAGTAATATTGAAAAAAGAAACAAAACATTCCTTATTGTTTTTCCAGAATTTTTTCCAAAAGTATTAGAATGGCACTTTATTCTTTGGAAGAAACAATATTCTGAATTTTCTAAAGAAAAAACAGAAAGACCGTATTCAAATCACCATTTATTTGAAACTGATCATGTTATTGATCAGATAATTAAGTTTGTGACAAAAGAAGCTTTGATTGGTGATAATGCACATCCTTTTTCTTATTTTAAGGCATTGGAAGTTCATATTGAAATGTATCAGAATGTAACGATTGAAGGTAAAGAACATATATATAGTTATTTAGATCAAATGCCAATCTATGAAGATTGTTTTAATATGATTCCTTTGTCTCAAAATTCATACGAAATATGGGGACATTATTTCCCAGATGACTGGAAAATAAAAATCTCTAATCTAGAAAAAAATAAGATATCAAATATTTGGTATAGTCGTTTTTTAGATTGGTCCCAATCACGTATTCATAATAATAAGACTGAATGGGATAAAGAAATGGAAGAGCTTTCTAAAGAATTATTCACAAGTGTTGATCCGATTACTTGGGCTAAAATATATACTTTTGTAATCAGACCTTGGTCAAATTCAAGAATAAAAAGTGTCATTGAAAAAAGGGTTAACTTTGGTTATGCAGGACGATTTATCTCTAGTTGGGGTGATGACGATGAATCTAATTTTTCAAAAATTTATGAAGTTGAATTAGAAACAACTTTTGATCTCGCTATGTATTTGTTTGGTAACAGAGTTTTTACTAAAGATAATTTAAATAAATGGATTGAGGAATTAGATACTTTAAATTATGAGGAAGACACAGATGAATTTAGAAGAAAGCAGGTTTGGAAAAGTATATTTCTTGCATTAAAGAAAAGAATTAAAAATAGTTAATTAAATTTTGATATCATTATCTTCATGGAACTATCACTTACAAATATATTAAAAACATTTCTTTCAACTATTTGGCAAATGAAAGAACTCCTTATTCCATTCATCGGATTGATGTTGTTAATGGGTGTGTATTATCTTTTAAATACAATAATAAAAAATCGAAAACAAAAAGAATGGTTTAGTGAAAAGAAAAAGATAAAGGAATTGCAAAATCTTTCTCCTGCAGAATTTGAAACATATATCGCAGAACTTTTTAATGAGATGGGGTATGTAAGCGTTGTAACTGGTGGTAGTGGTGATGGAGGAATTGATGTTGAAGCTAAGAAAGATGGAAAGACTCACTATGTTCAGTGTAAGAAATTTATCACATCAAAAGTTCCTGTTGGTGCTGTGCGAGATTTTTATGGCGCGATTTCAGATAAGGCTGATGGTGGAAAAGGGTATTTCATAACAACAAATGTATTCACGCTAGATGCAGAAAAGTTTGCAGAAGATAAGCCAATTGAATTAGTAGACAGATTTAAGTTAATGGAATATATGAAGCTGGTAAATAAAAAAGTTCCCGAAACAGTAGAAAAGAGTTTGAATGAAACCGTTTGTCCTAAATGCAAAAGTGCTTTAGTGGAACGAAAAGGAAAATACGGAGCATTCATGGGCTGTAGTAATTATCCTAAGTGTAAGTACACAGAAAAAAATTAGTAGCATGAAAAACAAAAAAATTAACAATAAAATAATTAAACTTTGGGATAAGTATTTTAAAGATGATGTATCTGTTCGTGCTCCAATTTTTTACGACACCTTTAATAAAAACTCATTATTATTTGTGGGAATAAATCCTTCATCAACACTAAGAGGTCATAAGAAATTCCATCAAGGAACAGAGCTAGAACATGTAAATCCTGAGACATAT
>Ga0222664_1000601_pt1 | contig 18400 bp, 37 predicted proteins | sample AntAcemetagen604_FD_181147 | JGI IMG/M metagenome (GOLD analysis project Ga0222664, IMG submission 181147) | Saline water microbial communities from Ace Lake, Antarctica - #604 | ecosystem: Environmental > Aquatic > Non-marine Saline and Alkaline > Saline | place: Antarctica: Ace Lake...
TTATCAGGTAAATGGTCGGGTATATAATCAGGTAAATAATCAGGTATGGTATCAGGTATGGAATCAGGTAGATGATCAGGTATACCATCAGGTAGATGTTCAGGTATGGGATCAGGTATGGAATCGTGTATATGATCGGGTAAAGGGTCAGATAAATGTTGAATTATCATGAAGACCGTTAATGAAGATGTATATGATCGGGTAAATGGTCAGGTATATTTTCAGGTATATCATCAGTTATGGAATCAAGTAAATGATCATGTAGATGATCAAGTATGGGGACAGGTAGATGATCAAGTATGGGGACAGGTATGGAGTCAGGTATGGGATCAGGTATGGATTCAGGTATATCATGAAGATTGTTAATGAAGATGTATATTTTCGAGTAAATGGTCAGGTATATGATCGGGTATATCATCAGGTAAATAATCAGGTATGGGATCAGGTAGATGAACAGGTATATGATCGGGTATGGAGTCAGGTATGGGATCAGGTAAGGTATCAGGTAGATGAGGAATTATCATGAAGACCATTAAGGATCAGTTATGGGATCAGGTATATGAGGAATTCTCATGAAGACCATTAAGGGACAGGTATACAATTATGTAGATGATCGGTTATGGGGCCAAGTATATCATCAGGTAAATAATCAGGTAGATGATCATGCATGGACTCAGTTATGGGATCAGGTAAGGATTCAGGTAAGGATTCAGGTAATGGATCAGGTATATGATCAATTAGATGAGGAATTATCATGAAGACCATTAAGGGACAGGTATACCATCATGTAGATGATCCGTTATGGTATCAAGTATATGATCAGGTAAATAATCAGGTAAATAATCAGGTATGGTATCATGTAGATGATCGGTTATGGGATCAGGTAGATGATCAGGTAAGGATTCAGGTAATGGATCAGGTATGTCATCATGTATTTGAGGAATTCTCATAAACCCCTTGAAATTACGTGACACAACACCCATATATGTAGTATAACAAAGAGAGGTTTTCTTATGATTAAAAAACACAAAACATTCACCAGTTATCGCGAAGCATGTGAATTCCAAGCTTCAATGACCCGTAAGGGCTTTGAGACTTCGAATAAACCATATGACGATTTTTTGATGAAGTTGGGGTACCCATTTTGTGGGTTGACATCCCATAAATACAGAGTTACCTACTGGTAATTCCCAGTTCTTCGGATCATGTTACGCGCATTGGAGGCGTTCCAAACACTACGATTACGCACCATTTTTGATAAGGCTCATATAGACATTCTTATCAGTGATCATGCTATTACAGATTCTATAATAACATGTCAGTCCCGATCCTATATCTAGCCGTATAGGCATACAGGTGTGTGTCATCCAGTTCGATCATTAAATTAAGGGAGCACCTTTATAAGCTCTTTCCCCATATATGACACCATATGCTTCAAAAAGGATATTATCAAACGCATTCTTTAAAGATTTCATACTTAACTTCATCCTTTATGGGTAGACATACCCCAATTCATCCTTTACTGGTTCAGATACAGCTAGCATTGTTTGAGAATGTACTTCAATCCACAGATAAGGAAATATGTTGATGTATACAATATCATCTATAACATTATCTACAGCATGATAACCAGTATTAGTCAATGTGTATTTAACACTATTCATAGCTCTTCAAACATCTGTAACTTTATAACTAAAGACCTATTAACAAGAAACATAACATTCATCATATTCCACATATGGAATACTTTGTCATCTGAAACATTCTTGAATATACAGTCCTTTACCAATTCCTTATGTCTTAACATTTGATCATATACAGATTTCATAATTCATTCAATCAATTAACTAAGTGATTAATTACAACTACTTCAAAAAAGACACAGGTCATTATACTAAACTAGAGGGTGTATGTCAAGAAAAAAATGCAAGTTTTTTGAATTATTTTAGGGGTGTTGCATATTTATCACACACTATAACAAGTCCCTCATTTCATCAAACACAACCATGTGATATGAATCCATACGACTCCATAACTGATAATATACCTGATCATCTACCTGATACCTTAACTGTCCCTTAATGGTCTTCATGCCAATTCCTCATCTATCTGATCCCATACCTGATCCCATACCTGATCCCATAACTGAACATCTATCTGATCCCATAACTGATCATATACCTGACTCCATAACCGATCATCTACCTGATCATATACTTGATCATATACCTGATTATCTACATGTTTCCATACCTGATCATCTATAGGTAATACCTGTTTCTTAACGGTCTTCATGATGTACCTGAATCCATAACTGATGATATACCTGACCATCTACATGATTCCATACACGATGCCTTACACGATGCATTACCTGATCATATACATGAATCCATACCTGATCATCCATATGTAATACCTGTTTCTTAACGAGCTTCATGATAATTCCTCTAATACATGATGGTATACCTGATTATTTACCTGATTCCATACCTGATCATCTACATGATCCCATAACCGATCATCTACATGATCATATACCTGATCATATTCTCGATCCCTTACCCGATTCCATACTTGATCCCATACCGGATACTTAACGATCTTCATGAGAATTCCTCTAATACCTGAATCCTTACCTGATCCCATACAAGATCATGTGGCCGATCCCTTACCTGATCCATTACAAGATTCCTTACCTGATCCATTACAAGATTCCTTACCTGAACATATACCTGAACATATACCTGAACATCTACCTGATACTTAACGATCTTCATGAGAATTCCTCTAATACATGAATCCATACCTGAACATCTACCTGAACATCTACCTGACCTCTTAACTGTCCCTTAATGGTCTTCATGATAATTCCTTACCTAATTGATTCCATACCTGTCCCCATACTTGATCATCTACATGATCCCATACCTGATCATTTACTTGGATACATAACTGATTCCATACCTGATTCCATACCTGAACATTTACTTGGATACATAAATGATCCCATACCTGATCCCCTACCCTAACATCTACCTGATCATATACCTGATCATATACCTGATCCCATAACCGAACATCTACCTGATAATATACCTGTTTCTTAACGGTCTTCATGTCAATTCCTTCAACTTTTCAATGCTTGGTGGATCATGCTAATATATGCCCGTTTTTTAGCATATCCTGCTAATATCTACCCTTTTCTTAGCATATTATCAACTCTTTTATGGGACATATAGCGTTTTAAACCCCATTTAATTAATACCCTCATTTATTGATAAAAACGGCTTTATCATCCCCCATGTACCAGAATGCACATAATTTCTTAACGGTTCATAGCTCTACCGGATACCTGAAATATAGTGAATATAAGGGTCTTAATGGAATCTTCTGGAAGATATTGTAATTGAAATAATATTACCTCTACTGTGAATGTTTATCATATAATTCGTCATATACCATATCATATATATCATTAGATAACCACCCATCTATGGGATAATATTCAAATGATCGTCCGGGACGTTCCTTAAGGATTTTTAATATCGGTTTCCATTCAAGAATTGATACTGGTTTCATTTAATATTTCTCCTTCAACCCTTGAGGATATTGCCCAAACTCCACGGCCATTCCAACTGATAGTTTCTTCAATTTGTAGTGCGACACTCTCTAACACAACTTGGTTCATTGGATATTTTCCAATTCGTACTGGAGTATCCCATGTTATCATTTTAGTAATGGCCATATATTTCATATTTTCGGGATATTGACAAACAGCAGTGTAGCCATTAGCCGCAAGTATGTCACTACGAACAGACTTTAGTACTCGCCATTTTCTAAATGGGCACACGCTGCCTCTAAAGAATGTGTAGATGTCCTTGAAAAACATAATTATCCCTTGCCAAACAAACTATTTTTTGTTGGACAACATTATACACGACTGTGGGATTTATGCAAGCAATATTATTCAGCAATATCAACATCACTGCAATCAATATCAGATAATCTGATAGGATCAGTGGGGCATGAGTAGTTTGTGCCATCATCGTGGCGAGAATAGCTATCAGCACCTGTAAATGAATGAATATCTCCCTCATTTCTGATATGCTGCTCACCAGTCACCTGCTTATTATAGGTGCCAGCCTTGATATCGAAGTCATCAGCCTCGATTTTTATGGTCCCAGCCTTGAGTGTGAGTGTTTCCGCTGTAATATTACACGCACCATCGACCGATACAAAATTACTGCCTAAAATTGCTGTGTAATTGTCACCAACAACATGTAACACACGTGAACCATCAGGACCAATCTCATAATAGGTGCCAGCCTTGTGATATTCGTGAATTCTCTCATTGTTAGGTGTGTCATCATACTCTTTGATATGACCAGAACGAGTTTGACGTACACTGTTGAAGGGATAAATCGCATTAAATGCGATAACCAACTGATCCCATGTACCCGATAACGCTGTTGCAACACCGCGCTTTACATTATTGGATTTTTGCTCAGTCACACTATGCGAATATCCTGAATCATTTCGAGCAAGACGATTAATATCAGGCTCACCCGTTCTTTGAGGGTATACACCATCAGGGTCTTTGAAACCATTTCGGATCATGGTATCAGGTACATCATCAGAAGATGGAATACCCGCAAATGTACCCATAATTATCGGACGCTGGGCAGTATTACCATCAAGAAATATTCCAAGAACCCATGAGCCTTGAACAATACCTGTTGGTGACGTGCCTATATCTCCCATTGCAGCAGATGTAATTGGTTGCATGGGTGTAGCCCAAGGCAAATCAGATGTCTTGATACGCTCTGCATCAGATGTGTGGTGCCCAAACACACGAACACGAACACGACCAAGCTTAAGAGGATCGTTGTTGTCTTCCACAACACCAAAAAACATGTCTGAACTCTTATACATTTACCATCTCACTTGTAGGGTTAACCGCATAACCATTCTTCACACATGTCAGCTCTGTGGTATATTCAACCTCACTATTTGTTTCAAAACTATGCTTAGCAGATATCACGAGAAATGATGGTTTGGTTCCAAATAGTCTGTTGTTTCTTCTGTTTGATCGATCAAACAATTCCTCAATCTGTGGAATATATATGTTGACAATATCACCCGCATGTATATTGGTGTTGCCCGGAATGCTTACCTTGATACGAAGAGTGTCAAGCATTGCAAAACTAGCCTTGCGTTTGTGCCATGTCTGCCATGCAATATCAGGATTGTTTACCCTGTTGTCATCAACATTAGAGAAATATGGTTGTGCATTATACTGACCTGAAGACCAAATCTCACCAAAACCAACAGACAGATTGGGACTATAGTTGTTGGTTTTGTATGGGGAGTTGTCTGAAACCATCTTGTACTTACCTAGAGTGCTGATATCTTTGTCGTCACTGTAATTGAATACTTTGAATGCGGCCTGTTTTGTAAGCAAATCTATGGTAATAGTCTTATTATACAACATTCCATTGCTGTAATCATCAATAACGTTGAAGGTCTTGTCTACACTATACTGATATATAGTTTGAAAAGGATTGATCTTGTCTTCCTCTTTAGTTTCAAGATTCTGTCTTCGATAATAGAAATTCTCCACTGGTTCCTCAGCCATCATGGACTCTATCGTGCGGAACCGGTAAATCTTGCGAAGGTCTTCATAGAATACAAAATTAGACACCTTAGAGTGTGCCTTCGATACCGACTGTGTTGCCAAATCCATGATAACACTAACAGGTGAGCTATCGCATGGTGTGAATGTTCCAGAGTTGACCGTAGGCTCTACCAGAATAGATTTCTTGATCTTATCGGGTTGTAGTAGATAATCGTAGAATACACGCTCCACCATGTCTGAGTATAGTAGATTGTGATATGCTGTGAGCGCTTTAGTGTTAAGGTCCGTGAGTAACTCACGTGAACAGCAATGGAGCATGTAAGCTTCACCCGAAGTCACTGTGTCACTGTCCATCCGTCTTGGCGACACTTTATATACATGAAACATACCTTCAGCCGTGTTGTATTCATTTCCGGGCGTCTTAAACTTGATGTACACTGCCTCTTCACCTATGATTGGGAAGCGTTCAACTAAACCGTTTGTGTCCATGATGAGGATGTCAAAATATAGCCCAGTGTTCTCAATACTCTCGATGATGGAGAAATCTGAAATGAAACCATCAAGCTGCACTGTCTTGTTATGTGATTTTGATAGCAGTTGCACTGCACTGATGGTTATGCCACCGGGAGTAGGATATGGGTTTGCTGATGATTCATATGTGAAAGGCATTATTCAAACACGTTTTCTAATTCAGCCATGACAACACTCAAGAATCTCTTGTCAAGAAGTTTGATCTGTCTCTTGGCATCATTCAAGCCCAGCTCATAGTCGTATACACTAATAACATCACGATCTGTTTCATTAAGTGAATTGTATGTCCCCTCATCCACAACCACAACCTTCTTTCGTATGATTGTCCCATCAAACAGAACAGACTGTTGGCGTATAACCTGCTCATAGTGATGTGTCTGTGAGTATGCTGCACTGTTACTACCACATTTCTTTGTGATCATGGTATTGAAGTTGTTATGGTTTAGTGGCCAATCGCGTAGAGGGTCAATGATGTTATTCACTAAGAAAATCAGCCAATCGAGTGTGGCATCTTCATAATATATCCACGAAACTGTGTCTGGCCTGTCACCGTCCTGAATGATGTAGTCATAATATACAGCAGCACGTTTCTTAAGTGCGTCACGAATCTTGAAACGCAAGGAGATATCTGTTACCAGTGTCTCCTTGCCATTTCTTTTGATATCGTACTTGACTTTTGGGAATGGATCGAAATAGTGCATTATCTGTTGTAGTCCTTAACAGTTTGTTTGGTCTGGATTGTGACTTCTTGGAATGTCATATCCAGCTCAACACTGAATGGTGCGGGTTGTTGTTCACCCAACCCACCATCTTCAGCACCAAAATAAAGAGGAACACCCTCTGCATGGTAGTTTACAGCAAATGATGTGAGTACAGATGGAGCAATACTGAACAAATACTTCGGATAATGGAAGTCAATCTGGAATTTATTTGGGTAATTGAAGTAGAAGTTACCAAACGATGACGAATAGTCTGGTAGCATGTAGTATTTCATGATAGCAATGATCTTGCGTAGTCTTTCGGACTCTGCCTTGTTCTTTGCAATGAATTTATACTGGAACTGGTGTGATCTAAGCCCCACATTCTGAAAAAGTACTGCCGTGTGTGGGTTTGGTGCGATATTAAGAGCACCAAGGAAACCACCCACAACATCACCGGGAATTAGGAAGTCAGCAGCCTCTGCTGCACCTCTTGTCAGTTCTGCAATAGTAGCTCTAGAAAATTGCTGAGTTGATTCAGACCGGATTTTGCCCAGAACACCGCTAAGAAGCTCACCAACACTCTTGGCTGATCCCAGTCCCCGCCCTTCGGTTGCCATTGTTGCAGCAGCCACACCAGCCAATCCAAGATCACTGTTTTTGTATTCAGCACCATATCCAGTCCCAAGTGTGGCTGGCATGGGCAGTACAATGGTTTCTAAGGACGAATGATCTGCTTTCTTCAGACGAAATTGGGCATCCTTAAACACGCGGATCATCATCCAATGCTTCTGAGATTCAATGTCTTCTGGGAATTTTGTTAACTGTCCTGCCCCACGAGACCGAGTGACCAATGAATCCATAGGTCCGGGTGAGAATGCAACCTCTGAACGAGATGGTAAAATATCGTTTAAATCTTGCGTCATTCGTATAAATATCCTTGTATTTGTTACAACTATTTATATTGGAAAAATGGGATGGTAAAATCTTTTTATGAGTTTATTTCGGAGCGTAATTACAAGCTGGAGTACCAGAATTACCAAGGCAGACCAGAGCAGATTAAGCGTCGTTCCTCAAGAAATAAGGCGCGTAGAGCTATGGGTGACAAGTCAGTTAGTGGTATGGATGTTGGTCATAAAGACAACAATCCATTGAACAACGACACCAAGAACCTACGCAATGAACACCCATCGAAGAACAGAAGAGAGCCAAGGTTACGGGAAAATAGCCTAGAAACCTTTATCGAACGTGTCGAAAAGGGTGGAGAAACCTTTTCTGGTTTTAGTAAACCAAAATCCACACCAAACCATCCAAAAAAATCACATGCTGTTGTGGTGAAGGATGGTTCGAAGGAAAAGCTCATCCGTTTTGGCCAGAAAGGGGCAAAAGGATCACCAGATGGTTCAAAAAGGAATAAGGCATTCAAAGCAAGACATGCCAAGAATATATCTAAGGGTAAAACAAGTGCCGCCTATTGGGCCAATAAAGTTAAGTGGTAAAATGGCTAGAAAGTATCACAAAGGTCTATTCAAACCCAAGAAACCAGAGAAATACATGGGTGATCACACCAATATTGTGTATAGGTCGTCTTGGGAACTGAAATACATGAAATGGCTGGACCACAGTTCTTCAGTCATTCAATGGCAATCAGAAGAGTTTTGTATCCCCTATACCCATCCAGTAGATGGAAGAAGGCACAGATATTTTCCCGATTTCTTCGTAGTTATGAAAAATAAGCAGGGAGCTATTGAGGAACTTGTGGTGGAAATCAAACCCAAGAAGCAATCAGAGCCACCCAAAGCACAGAAAAGACAGACTAGACGATACATCAACGAGGTAATAACGTATGCAACCAATCAGTATAAATGGGATGCTGCGAAGAGATATTGTGATGAACGAGGGTATAAATTTGTTGTTCTAACCGAAAATGAACTCAAGATTTGAGTATAAATAGTAGCAGAACAACGGAGATGAATATTGGCTAACGTATACATATTTGATGACATTTTGACGAAGGGTATTCGTTCTGGACAAATGCCGGGACGTTCCCAAGAAGCACGTGACTGGTATCGTAAACAGTCTCGTAACTTCAAACAGGCTTGGTACCATTCAACACCGACCAAACTCATGTCTACTGAGGAAAAGTTACAACCTGTTACTGGCCTTGAACCCGGAAGAATGTACATGTTTTTCTATGATCCTAAGCATAAAAAGACACTACCATACTATGACACATTCCCTTTGATCTTCCCATTCAGGACTGTCGATGGTGGTTTCTATGGTCTCAACATGCATTATCTACAGCCACAGCTAAGAGCAAAGTTGATGGATGGTCTATACAATTACACAAACAATTCAAAGATGGATCAGACAACTAAACTCACATTGTCATACAAAATACTAAAAGGTGCGGCAAACACACGATGGTTTAAGCCATGTGTCAAGCATTATCTCAACCCACATGTGAAGTCTAGATTTCTAGCAATCGATGCTGCTGAGTGGGATATAGCACTTTGGTTGCCAGTAGAGCGTTTCGAGAAGGCTTCTAAGAACAAGGTGTGGGCAGACTCAAGAAAGGTTATTCAGGGCTAATGTTCAAAGTCAACGAATTCTTAGGTGAAATCAACAAACGTGGGTTTGCCAGAAACAATGCATTCACTGTTGATCTTAGGCTTCCAGAGAAGCTGAACACCACAGATATTGCCCGAAGTCTTAGACTAAGAGCTGACACAACCGACCTTCCCGGAAAGGTTATCCAAACGGCTGATTACAGAACAGATTATGGTCCACAGCGTAAAATTGGTTTCATGGTTGGTTATCTAGATATCAATATCTCATTCATTTTGAGTGAGAACATGCAAGAGAAAGCCGTCCTTGAAGAATGGCAATCGAGTGTCGTGAGTGGTGGTTCTTCAAACTTTGAGGTTGGTTATTATCACAACTATGCAACAGATATCACCCTGTCAATGTATAGTGTTGCTAATGATACTGACCCTGTATTCTCTATGACTTTGTTTGAGGCGTATCCAGTCACAGTCAACCCAGTTGGCCTGTCTTGGGAACAGAATGAAGCTGCTAAGATATCAGCTCAGTTTGCGTATCGACATCACAACATGACCGTACTTGGTCAGGTTCTTGAAGGTGAAGCACAGACTTCTATTTTCACAAGGCTCAATCAGTTGGGTATTGGTGGTGGGCTTGGAACCATTGGCGGAATTCTCCTTGGTGATAATGCACGTCTAGCAACAGCAGTTTTTGCCGGTACGACAGTTATTGGTAGAGTACAAGATATTTTTAATATATAATAAGAGGTAATTATGTCACTTCCAAAGTTAACCACACCTGAATTTGAAACTGCTCTCCCATCAACTGGGGAGAAGATCATCTATCGCCCATTCCTTGTCAAAGAGGAAAAGGTTCTTCTGATCGCTCTTGAGAGTGGTGAGTCTAAAGACATCGTTAGAGCTGTTGAAAACATCATCAACGCTTGTGTTGTTCACCCTGAAACCCTTGAAGCAAACAAACTACCATTCTTCGATCTGGAATACCTCTTCCTCAACATTAGAGCCAAGTCAGTTAGTGAAATCATCACAGTTCACGTCAAGCATAGTGAAGAGAATGCAGCATGTGATCACGTTGAGAAGTTTGAAATCAACATTGAGAATATCACAGTTGGTGATAAGAAGCAAGACAATGTTATCATGATCACGGACACTGTTGGTATTGAAATGGCCTACCCAACCATCGCCACAGCCCAGCAGTTTGCTGAGCTTAAGACCAGCTCTGATGTTATCGATGCTCTTTCAGCTTGTATCGTTTCAGTATTTGAAGGTGATGAGGTGCACAATGACTACAGTGCTACTGAATTGCAGGAATGGATTGGTACCTTCGGTGCTGCACAGATGCAGAACCTTAATTCGTTCTTTGAGGACATGCCATCGATCTCATACGATATCGAATGGACGTGTGAGAAATGCGGAGTCCAAGAAAAAACGGAGCTTAGAGGTCTCCTAAGTTTTTTTATGTAGCCCTTGGGCATGAGACACTAGCCAATCTGTATCAGACAAACTTTGCACTGGTACAACATCACAAATACTCACTTGATGAGCTTGAGAATATGATACCATTTGAACGTGAGATTTATGTACAACTGCTAATAGATTATCTTCGAAAAGAAGAAGAAAGACACAGAGAATAATGGCAAGCCTACCCGTAGTATCAACATCTAATGAAGTCGAACGTATGTCTTTGCAGATGCAAGCTGGCATGGAACTGGAGCTTGAGTTGCTTCAGAAAATCCATGAGGGAATGCAGCGAGCAGGTGAGATGCTTATGATCGTGCAAGAACGTATGCTGTTCAACATTGGTGAAGATATTTATCGTGGTAGAGTTGAGCATAAGAATGATATTGCAGAGCGTGCTATTCTGATTGATATTAGAGATGGTCTTATCACATTCCGGCAGGTGATGAACAATGATCTTCTGAACCTTCACAAGATGCTAGAGAAGATATTCTTTATTGAGAAGAAACAGGAGAAGAACGATCAAAGTCAGCTTAATCTGTTTGAAGATAGTGTTAATATTGATAAGGAACGCATCCTAACTGAGCGTGAAAAAGAAGAGGAAATCCAAGAAAGCAAGCAGACACAAACCGATAACAAAGGTGTACTATCGAAGAAGCTTCTGAAGATGCTCCCAATGCTCGGCTCACTTAAGGTTTTATTTGGTGGTGTTTCCCTTGCAGCTCTTGGCCTTCTGTCTCTTGCCGAAGGCATGACAAGAAATGTTGAGAAGGCAAGACAAAGTATTTCAGACTTCATGAACCTTGACACCTTCCGGGACTTCCTATTACGTGGAGCACCGATTAAGGTTCTGAAGTTTATGTCCACAGTATTTGGTGCCATTACAAAACAGGTAGCTGTGTGGACAGGGGTGTTATCAAAAATGCGACCAATGATACAATCTGTCACTGCTATTGTGCAAAAGGTATCTGGTTTCATTAGTAAGAGTGGACCGCTGTTAAAACTGCTAGGACCAATTGCGAGTATGTTTGCCCGAATTGGTGCGCTGCTGTTTAGGTTCAATCCATATGCTCTTGCACTCTTTGCCGCCATTGATTTCTTTAGAGGTTCTATGGATGAATTTGCTAAGGGCAATATATTCACCGGCATTCTTAAAGGTATTCTTGAAGTGTATCGTGGTCTTGTCACAAAACCACTTGATCTTATAAAAGATTTGCTTGCATTTGTGATTTCTTCCTTCTGGCCAGAAGCAGCAGAATGGTTAAGAGGATGGACTTTCACCGGCATGTTTAATAAGCTGGTAGAGGGTATTAAAGATTTGTTTGGTACCATCATCCAGAAGATCAAAGATTTCGTTGCATCATTCACCCCAGATTGGGTGAAGAAAAAGTTTGCTGATAGAGAAATTATTGATCCAGTGGATATGGAAATGTTACGTGAAAGAGGTAGGAAAGCTTACAAGGATTTCATTGAGAGTAGACAAAGAACTCAAGCTGAGATTGCTGAAGTTGAAAAAAGGCGTGAAGACTTCCAAGCCAACCGATTAATCACTCCCGGTTCATCACTTGATACCAGTCAACCTGCTATGGGTTCATTGATGTATAACCCACCAGAAACAAGGCAGGGTTCTGCAATCGATAAGGCGTCTGTTGATATTAGTAATAAGAATAATCAGACTGCATCCATTCAAACGAATAGTATTGACACATCTAAGAAAATGGTCAACAGCAACAACGTGAATGTGAGACGAACCAGTGTATCTCTCCCACCTGTTGAACCATCATTCAATAACTACCAGAAGGCTCTAGTATAAAAAAGGGGACGCGGAAAGGAATAACGCGCCCCCTTTACTATGTTGGAAGGAAAACTCAAAAACCCCCCAATATAATGTTGGTGATGGAATATGCTAAAACATCACCAACATTAACTCTTTAGTCGTCTTCGTTCATAAGAGCTGCAAACGACTTAAGATCATCATCCTCATCTACATCGAGACTTGGAGCTTCTCTGGATACCTTCTCCTTAAGTGAATGCTCTACCTGTTCTTTAGGCTCATCATCCATCGTAACCTTTTCACCAGTGGAAGAATCTTCATTCAATTTGAATACTCGAATAACTTCTTTCTGAAGATCATCGTAGCTCTTGTACTGGCTAGGATCGATGAAGGCTTGCAGGGAATAACACTGATCCCAAACTGCCTTTATATCTTCATCCTCATCTGCTACAGCAGTAGGAGTGTCAAACTGAGAGTCCGCATAGGTGCGGAACTTAGCAGTACCCTTGATATCATCTCTCATACGAAGACGTAGATTAGCACCTTCCCACATATCGAATGGGTTTAGTGCATCCTGATCTTCGAACTTTGGATTGAGCTGACCATTGATCTTGTCAAAGATACTCTGACCAAACTTGTACAAGAACACCTTACCGTTGTTCGCAGAATTTGCTGGATCAGACACCACAAGAATGTTTGCGTAATAGTTTAGCTTACGCTTTGAGTTGTCACGAATCCATTGCTGCTTTGATTTATCTTCAGTTGCCCACACCTCTGAGTTATGGTCACAAACTGCACAGTCTCCCTTGATAGAAGTTGGGCAATTTTCGAAGAGCCAACCACCCGGACCCTTGAACCCATGCTCGAACACACGAACGAAAGGAACATCTTCACCTTCAGGTGGTGCAAGAAACCGAATGGTTGCTGTGCCGTTACCAGCAGAGTCAGCAGTAGGTTTCCAGATACGAGAATCTGCCTCATGTCCACCAGACTTAAGCTTGTCGGTCTCCTTAAGGATTTTGTCTTTCAACGAATTGCGATTCTTTTTTAGTGACGCGAATGCATCTGCCATGTTATTAGTACTCCTATAAGATTATATGTTTTGTTATCCACGACAAAATAATATAAATTTGGTTATCCACGTCTTACATTGTATATGGTCTATTTATACCATATATCATCTTAATAGTCAAACCTATTCTGATTTAAATCTTCACTTTTTGCATTATCTGAATTCCTGATTGACATAAGCAAATCCTCTTTCTCCATCTCCAAATGACGGACTTGCGTTTTGAGTGCATCTACCTCATTTTCAAGATTGGTTTTGTCTTCCAAAGTCTTGGTTGATAATTCAATAAGACTGGCATTTTTCTCCATGATTATATCCAGAGTGTCTCTAAGATTTTCCATCGTTCATCACCTTCCTAACAATATTTCTGAAAACATTCTTGTCATAACCAAGTACAACAAATCCACGCATAGACTGAATTTCCTTCGCACTGGTTTCAAGAACGATGTTGTCGCACTCCAGCCACTTGTCTGTGAACTTGAAGAGCCAATCGAGCACAGCTATAGAATAGCCAGAGATACCGATTTTCTTAAGGTTGATGTCGAATATGTCGTCGTAGGCTATACCAGTCTTATGACAATGATCAACGATCAATCGCATATCATTTTCGAAGAGGTATGGGAGACGTGCAATATCTCTTTCCCACTCGACCATATAATCAGCAGACAACTCCCTGACCCACATCTTACCACCCAGTACCTTATTTGATACGAAGAGGGTTACCAGCTTTTGAGGTGTGTGTTTTGCTTCCAGTCTATGGAAAAAGTATTTGTCATTCCGCTTAAGAAATGATTCCTCTGTTACACGGACCTTACCGTTATACTTAAAATAATCGTAGCTTTCCAATTCAAAGTGTGATTTAATGGCTAGGTATGTGCGGTATGCATTGTACCCAGCGTAGATTGAATCATGAGACTGCATCTCTATTTCATCATCCTAAGATGGTTAGCCTCTTTTTCGATTTTCTTTTTGAGCGTTGGTGTGATCAGCTTAGCAGCAGCTTCCAGCTCCATACCAGTCTTTTCACAATAGTTCACTACAGCATCCATGTAAGATACACCTACAGACTGATGTACGAACTTCTCAATTTTCTTTGAAAATTCTGTCTTGGTTTTCATATGCTCCCCACACTTGTTCTAACAATGTCTTTAGGATCGATACCATTAATCCAGTACAACTCCAGAGCAATGGTATCTTCAAGAGCCACAAATCTATGGTACTCACCGGGCGGAATTGCAGTGAACTCACCCTTTGTTAGATTCGTGACATCAATCAGATCATAGTCTTTTTTGTGTGCCTCGATATCTAACGAACCAGAAATGACATAGAAACCATTCCATTTGTGGGCGTGTTCGTGTAAAGAGCAGGTACCACCTTCAAGAATTTCAATGCGATGAAGCTCCACCATAGGTGTTGTGAGTAGTGTGGTTGTGGTACCCCAAACCTTACCTGAAATCATTCAACAAGGTCACAGACTTTGTTTAGACCAAAAGCAGTATCCATGACCTTACAGTTGTACACAACACCTTCCGAGAAACGATACAGCTTCCCAAGAATTCCATTTTCCTTCATTTGCACACTATTTCTCCCATTTGGTGTTAGTAGTCAACACTATAGCATTTGTGGTATCAAAAATCAATAGATATTTAGTTATTTCCCATTACACCATATTAAATATTGCGTTAAGAATGGAGAAATGCCTAATGCGAGTAGAAAATATGGTTACCAACAACAGCAGTCTCTGTAAAGGCATCAGCCCACCAAGGAGATGTATAATCTGCATGATAGAATAATGCGCCGTTAGTGATATCTGCCATTGTGTCCATATTTTCTACCATGATTTCAGCAATCAATTTGGAATTTTTCCATGCCGCTTTTTCTTTTGGCATATCACTCAGACCATCACAGAAAAATGAGAACTGACAATTGTGTAATTTTCCCGGCCTACGGTTCTCTTTCACCACATCGCATATTGTGTTGGGAAATTTCTCTGATCTTAATCTGTTTAGAACAACATTTGCAACGGCAATTTTCCCTGAAACCGTTTGATTTCTTGCTTCAAAATAAATTGCGAGAGCCAAACAGTTTATCTCTTTATGCTTCAATTCAGCACCCCAACTCTCACCAAGCATAACAAACGTGGCAATCATCAGGGCCAGAAACGTAAGAACGATTTTTACAGGATTGTTGATCATGCCTTATTCCGATACCAATCTATTTTGAGATTATTGTATTATTACTAACCTCTACTTGTTTGGGGGACGACCCACACCATTCTTTGCACGGATTGCACGAAGCTCTTCACCAGTCCACTTAGATGGGCGGTGCCACTTACGACTTCCGTTTGGCCAATTTTGACGACCATTGGAAACCATTTTCATGGTGTCCATGAGGGAATCATTGAAACCCATGTCGTCAATTTTGAAATTGAATTTGATATTTTCCATTATGAACTCCTGATATTAACTCATTTTTAGATTGTACACAATCAATCAATATGTGTCAAGCCTAAAAGATAAAACCAGATCGGCATACGAATACCGAACGTCTTGGGTTGTTTTTGGAAATTTCAAGAGCATACTCTTCCAGTTTTGCCTTATCATTTCCAAATTTACGATCTTCAAAATCGTTAGGACCAACCCTTACCACTACTTTGTAGGCTGGGCCATCTCTATACTTCTTATCACGGATTTTCCATGTTGCGTTATTAGCTGCCATATTAATATCTCCTAGTCTTATTTGTCCTTTTCAATCCTTCTAAGTAGTTCATTATAACACAGAAGTTGATATTACTCCATTTCCTCATGAACTCGGATCATGTGATCTCCATTATATATATTCAAAGTTGTTGTAGGGTTCTCCACGCCTTTCGGTAGCTACTTCCGTATCTCGCTTCTATGAACGGCACGTCTGCTTTTCCTACAACAACTTTGAACTCAGAATTAGTGCCGGGTTTCTGTTTCAAGGTACCCGGCGAACCCATGAGATTATGCAGCTAGTGCAGTAACCCCAGTGTATGCATCGTTATCGTTTGCATTTAACGTTGTGTTGCCTTTACGGAGCTTCCTTCCGACTATCTAAAACTCGCCCGTCTACGCCTGTCGATCCTATTTCGCCCCCATCAGAAACACAACCGCTTTCTATTGTGCTTCTGGTGAAGGCGGGGGGTAGTGCGCCCCCGTCCAAACGCTTATTTGCTCATCCTCAAGCAATAGCATACTACTTATAACACCTTTCTTTCACTGTGTCAACGTTTTTTTAACACCACAATCAAACCAACATACATTACAAGCACATACAGTATGTATATATGGATGATTATACTGGATATACTTGGGCCAAAAAACATCGCTGTAAAGACCAACGCGATCCATGCAGGAACAAACATAACAAATAGCAGACCTATCCACTTCAGGGATACCGCTATGTCATCGACCATTTCGATAATCTTTATATGCTGAAATTACATAACACAACTGGCCAATACTAAAACCCATTATACAGGACGCTATGAGGGATAACCAGAAATATCCAGTAGTTACCAAAATAAGCCACAAGACTATAGCCATCACAGTGCTTGCCGTATAAAAGATAACGTCATCCTTTAATTTATTCATGGACTAAGCTCATCTTCAAGAGTTTCTATCCTTTCACTGATCAAATCGCGAAGGTCTAGCATGTTATCGAGTGTCTTCCCAAGAGGAACCCTTGTGTCACCATACAGGTTATCAATAGCCCGTTTAGCCTGTTCAAATTTAGTCAGCATTATTAACTTCCTTCTACAGTAGTGAGAGAAAGAATGCCAGCAGTATCGGCATAACCAACACCACCAGCACCCATATGATGATGATCCATTTGATTATGCGAAACATTCACATATCCATCATCAGTTGATTTTTTGACATTGTGTAACCGGATTTCACCCAATCTTCACGAATACCCTTCAGCATAAAACCGATTGCTGGACCAGACTTGTAACCCACATCGATCAGGTCTTGACCACGTACCGGAAATTCCGGCACTTTGGTGTTACGGACTTTATCCAGTAGCTCGTATTTTTCACGCATGTACAGGATATCAGTGATCCATTCAACAGGTGTGCCATCAATCAGTTTATCAATGATCCTATCCATTTCGTTCATGCAGAAACTATTATCTGCGATGAATTTCATCTGCTTACGCTCATCATTGCTGACACAGTACATGTCACAGAACTGATCTACGTTATGACGAACCATAGCAGCAATCAGAGATACCGGGCTTACGAAATTTGGTGTGTTGTCTGGAACTACCGGAGCCGTGTACACAAAGCCGGGAATAAGCATATCAAACAGACCATCATTTTCAGCGACTTCAAACGCATCCGTGCTTGTGAAGATCATCTTCAGTTCAGACCAAATACGCTCAACACTTACTGGAGCAAGTGCCTTCTCATCAGCCTGCAAAAATTTGCGAATTGCAGTCCGTGAAGGTCGGTCATAGTGTGGCCAAGTTATTTTGGCACCCATCCGATAGAAGCGCAGAATACGAAGAACATCTTCCTCAATGCGCTGAACAGGGTCACCGACAAATCGAATGATCTTCTTCTCAATGTCATCCTGTCCACCAAACGGATCGAAGACATTTCCTTCGAAGTCCATAGACATTGAATTCATGGTGAAGTCTCGA
>Ga0222664_1000603_pt1 | contig 18393 bp, 18 predicted proteins | sample AntAcemetagen604_FD_181147 | JGI IMG/M metagenome (GOLD analysis project Ga0222664, IMG submission 181147) | Saline water microbial communities from Ace Lake, Antarctica - #604 | ecosystem: Environmental > Aquatic > Non-marine Saline and Alkaline > Saline | place: Antarctica: Ace Lake...
CAACAACAACAGTTGATAGTATTGTTTTTACCAGTGGTTATAATTCTGGTGAAATTGATGAAGATACTGGTGATGTACTATATATTGAGAATAGATCACCAATTACAAGAGCGGCCGATCAAACTGAGAATGTTAAGTTAATCATAGAATTCTGATGAATTATTATGATAGACATTTATAAAATTGAAAACAATATCAGTAAAAAAGTTTATATAGGTCAAACTTGTAGAGGTTACAAAACAAGATTTGAACAACATAAAAATGATTCTAAAAGATATAAATATGATCTATATAAAGCTTTTAAAAAATATGGTTTAAATAATTTTGTGATAGAAAAAATTAATGAATGTGATACATCAGAAAATGCCAATTTATTAGAGAGGTATTATATTAAAAAGTTTGATAGTTATAAAAATGGTTACAATATGAATGAAGGTGATAAAGTAATTCATATACATAGTGAAGAAACAAAAGAGAAAATAAGACAAAAAGCATTAGGAAGACCTAGTCCAAGAAAAGGCGTGAAGTTAGATATAAAAACTAAAAATAAAATGAGTTTATCTAAATTAGGTAAAATAGCATGGACTAAAAAATGGGAAGTAACAGAACCTAATGGTATAATATTAAAAATTAATAATTTAGCAAATTATTGTAGAGAAAATAAATTAAGTAGAGGTAATATGAGTTCATTAGCAAATAATAAATTACCATATTACAAAAATTATAAAGTGAGGATAATTTAATGCCAAGTCCAACAGACTTTAACCTCTCGCCTTATTATGATGACTTTACCGAGTCAAAAAAGTTCCATAGAGTTCTTTTCAGACCTGGTTTTGCCGTTCAAGCGAGAGAATTAACACAGACACAATCAATCTTACAAAATCAGATAGAACGATCTGGTGATCACTTCTTTAAAAAAGGAGCGATGGTCATTCCAGGCGAGATTGCTTTTGATGTAAACTATTATGCTGTAAAATTATCAAGTATTGATAGTGGTGTTTCTTTATCTTCTTTTAACGGTATAGAAATAACAGGTGGCACTTCAGGTTTAAAAGGTAGAGTTGTAAATACTGTAGATACAGACGGTACTGATCCAGATACTTTATATGTTAAATATGTTGATTCAGGTACTTCAAATACAGAAATAGCCTTTACAGATAGCGAAACTTTAACAGGAACAGCTACATTAAGTGGTACACCGACAACAATCAATTGTGTAGTAGATACTACAGCAACTGGTTCAGCTGCTTCTATTGTTGCTGGTATTTATTACATAAACGGATTTTATGTATCTGTAGATGACCAAACTATCATACTTGACAAATATACAAATACACCAAGCTATAGAGTTGGTGTTACAATTACAGAATCTTACGTTACTCCTAATGACGATACAACATTAAACGATAACGCCGCTGGTTCTTCAAACGTTAATGCTCCAGGAGCTCACAGATTTAAAATTTTATTAACATTAGCTAAAAAGACTTTAACTACAACTGAAGACAATAATTTTATTGAATTATTAAGATTAGAAAATGGATTTAGACAAAACCAAGTTAGAAGTACCGATTATAATATATTAGAAGATAATTTAGCAAGAAGAACATTTGACGAATCAGGTGACTATTCTATTAAACAATACGATTTGGATGTTAGAGAACATTTAATATCAGGTACAAATAGAGGTATTTACACAGCTATAGATGGTGGCGATACTACAAAATTAGCTGCTGGTATTGGGCCAGGTAAATCATATGTAAAAGGTTATGAATTAGAAAATATCGGTACAACTTATGTTGATATTGATAAGGCTAGAGAATTTAATACACAAAATAATTTTAATACAAGATTTGATGTAGGTAACTTTGTCAATGTAACAAATATCTATAACTCACCAGATATTGGATTGGTATCAGGTGATGTAGAGGCATTTAAAGCTGTTAACTTATATAAAACAGCTACATCTGCACGTGGTACTGAACAATCAACTTCAGGTGTAAATGTTCCTCAAATTGGCCGTGCTAAATCAAAAGGTTTTGAATATGTAACTGGTACAGCTTCAGGTAATACTTTTGCTAGCGGTTCTTTAACATCAGCAATTTACAGACATTATCTTTTCGATATTAATATGTTTACTCACATTAATATTACTACAAACCAAACTTTCACAACAGGTGAAGTTATAACTGGTGGCACTTCAGGTGCTACTGCTACTATTCAGTCATTAACAGCAATTGAAAGTGAAACTGTAACTAGTCTTACTTCAGCTAGTCCTGGTGTAGTAACAATTTCTGGTGGCCATGACTTTGTAGAAGGCCAACAAGTTACTTTTGCTGGTACATATTCAGTAGATAGTGTAGTTCAATCATCAAATGTTTATACAGTTAGAAATCCAAACTCAACTACTTTTGAGTTATATGATACAGACGGAACAACTGCTATAAATGTTACGGCTTTCACATCAGCAACAGCTACACACGGTGTTGTTGTAGTTTCAAACATACAAGGTACTTTTAGTACAGGTGAAACAATTACAGGTGGCACTTCAAGTAATACTGCCGTTATTCAATCAGACGCTGTTGGTTTTAGTGGTATAACTAGTTTTGACTTCCCACAAGTTAAACAAATTGGAATGCCAGGTGGATCTTTAATTACTTACACAGCTGATACAGTTTTAGATTCAACTTATGGTGAAAATTGGCAAGTATTTGGTTCTATATCAGTATCAAATAGTGGTACAACTGTTACAGGTTTTGGTACTTTGTTCAATACTGAATTAAAAATTGGTGATAGTATAACATTTACAACAGACGCTGGTTCATCAATCACTAGATTAATTGAATCGATTACTTCAAATACAAGTTTAGAATTATCAACAGCTGTTGGTGGTAGTGATGTATCAACAAAAACAATTGCTACTAGAAATAGAGGTAAACTACAAGATTCAAATAAAAATATTTCTATTTTTCAATTACCTAACGAAAGAATTAAAACTTTAAAAACAACATCAAACTCTGGTTCAACTGATACTAACTTTGAAATTAGAAAAAACTTTACAGGTGATTTATCAGCTGATGGTGATATTTCAATTACTGCTGGTTCAAATGAAATCTTTAGTGCTTTAGCAGAAAAAGATTTTGTTGTTTCAATAGTTGCTACAGGCGCTGGCGGGTCAGGTGCCGTTGGTGATGTATTAAGTTTATCTGGTAATAACCACGAAGGATCAGCAATATTTACTCCAAGTGGATCACCAACTGGTAAAACATTAACACTAGATTTTGGTGCTAACTATGCCAGTCATACTGTAAAAATATTAGCAACAATTAATGTTTCAATCTCTGATTCAAAGAAAAAAGTATTAAACTCTAATTCAACAGTTGCTATTTCAACACAATCTATTATAGAGAGTGGTGTTATTGGTTTAGCAAAAGCAGATGTTTATGTTATTAACGCTGTTTATATGGCAGCAGATTTTTCAACAGCTGCTACAGTTTCAGATACAGATATTACAAGTAGATTTACTTTAGATACAGGTCAAAGAGATAATTTTTATGACATTGGCCGATTAGTTTTAAAAACGGGTGAACTAACACCAACAGGTAGATTACTTGTAGATTTTGATTATTTCTCACACGGCGCTGGTGATTATTTTGATGTAGATTCATATTCAGGGGTAATTGACTATGAGAATATTCCAAGTTACACTTCCGACACAACAGGTGACGTATTTGATTTAAGAGATTCTTTAGACTTTAGACCAAGAGTTGATGACGCTTCAACCATTAATTCAGGAACACAAGATCGTTCATTTGATGGTTTAGGTGTTTCAGTTGTTAATGTAGTAAAATTCAATTCAAATGTTTCAAGTGATTTTGAATATTATTTACCAAGAGTTGATAAAATCTTTTTAGATAAAGAAGGTAACTTTAAAGTTGTAAAAGGTTCTAGTGATTTAAAACCTCAAATACCAAAAGGTTTAGATGGTGCTATGCATTTATTTACTGTGTTTTTAAATCCATATACTTTAGATGAAAAAGATGTAAGTGTACAAAGACAAGATAACAAACGATACACAATGAGAGATATTGGTCGTTTAGAAAAAAGAATTGAAACTGTAGAATACTATACTCAACTTTCACTATTAGAAGCTAACGCTCAATCGTTACAAATACAAGACGCTGAAGGATTTGATAGATTTAAAAATGGATTTATTGTAGATAATTTTACAGGTCACGGAATAGGTGACGCTGGTAATTTAGATTATAAAGTTTCTATGGATATGGCCAAAGGTGAATTAAGACCAATGTTTAATGAGAAATCAATTCAATTAATAGAAGCTGATGATGATGGTACAACAATATTAGCAGCAGATAGAACAGCTGCGAATTATCAAAAAACAGGTGATCTAATTACTTTACCTTATACAGAAACTACAATTATTGATCAACCTTATGCTAGTAAGTTTGTGAATGTAAACCCATACAATATATTTACTTGGACAGGTTCAATAGCACTTAATCCTCCAGGAGATGAGTGGAAAGAAACAGAAAGAGTGCCAGATTTATTAGTCAATGAAGAAGGTAGTTTTGATACAATGGTTGCCGCTTTAGGTAATCCTAATTTAAGTAGTATTGAAATTAATACTGTCTGGAACGAATGGCAAGACCACTGGATTGGTGCTCCTGTTGAAACAGTATCAAGAGGTAATATTCATAGAACTCACAACAGAGTTGCTGGGAGAGGTCGAGGCGCTAGAGGTTGGTTGGTAAATGCTAGAGATAATGTTATTACATCAACTCAACAAGTTCAACAAACAAGAACAGGAATTAGAACGGCAATTGTTCCTCAAGTTGTAAGAACAGCGTTAGGTGATAAAGTTTTAAGTATTGCCTTTATACCTTTCATTAGAAGTAGAACAGTTAGTTTTACTGCTACAAGATTAAAACCAAATACTAGAGTTTATCCTTTCTTTGATGAGACTGATGTAGCTAGTTATGTAACTCCTGATAGTGGTTCATTAGGTGGTAATTTAGTAACAGACTCTAATGGTGCAGTGTCAGGTACTTTTGCTATTCCTGATCCTACAAATAATTCAAATCCTAGATGGAGAACAGGTCAAAGAGTATTCAGATTAACAAGTTCAGTAACAAACTCAACTACAGATGTTCAAACGGCTGGAGAGGCCGATTATACGGCTAGAGGCTCTATTGAAACTGTACAAAATACAATTGTTTCAACTAGAGAAGCTGTAACCGTTAGACAAACTGTAAACGATACAAGAAATCAAACAAGATCATCTACAAGAACAACACAAGAAGTTATTGATTGGATTGATCCTATTGCTCAAACATTTATGGTTGATGATAATGGCGGTGCCTTTATTACTTCCATGGATTTATTTGCTCAATCAAAAGATGATGATATTCCAATTACACTTCAAATTAGAGAAGTTGTAAATGGTTATCCATCTCGTACAATTGTTCCTTTTGGAGAAGTTGTTTTAAATCCTAGTCAAGTCAATATAAGTGATGACGCTAGTACAGCAACCAAATTTACATTTAATAGTCCAGTTTATTTACAAGAAAAAACAGAATACTGTTTATGTCTATTAGCAAACACAAATAATTATAATATGTGGGTGGCTAGAGTAGGAGATACACAAGTAGGTTCAGATAGAACAATATCTGAGCAACCATATGCTGGTGTCATGTTTAAATCACAAAATGGTTCTACTTGGACTGCTGAACAATTAGAAGATATTAAAATGAAAATTAATCGTGCTGAATTTAGTAATGTTACAGGTTCAGTTACTTTATGCAATGATTCTAATCCAGTTAAAACATTAAAAAATAATCCTTTAAGAACAACAAATAGTTCAGGCGTAATTAGAGTATTCCACAAAAATCATGGAATGCACGGAACAGATAATAATGTTACTATAGCTGGCGTTGCTTCAGGAACATATAACGGCATAGCACATGACGCTATTAACGGAACATATACAAGTATTTCAAATATAACTTTAGATAGTTATGATATTACAACAGCTGGTACAGCAAACGCTACAGGTGATGTTGGTAGTTCAACTGTAACAGCAACACAAAATAATTTATTTGATGTGGCAAATATTAATTTAGCTACATTAACAGTTCCTGGAACTGGTATAACTTATAGTATTAGACCTACAACAGGTAAATCAGTTCATGGTTCAGAATCAGAATTTACTTTAACCTCAGTTACAAATGCTTTAGCAATTAATCCTAGTGATAACATTTATTTCACAACACCTTGTATGGTGGCAAGTGATATTAATCAAACAAACGAAATGTCTGGAAATAAATCACTCTTTGTAAATCTATCATTGTCAACAACTAGTACAAACTTATCTCCGTATTTAGATACGGCTAGAATGAGTATGGTTGCTGTTCAAAACAGATTAAATCAACCAACTTTAGGTAACACTCCTAGTTTTGTTGATGATACTACTTCATCAGGAACATCCTCAGCGGCCGTTTATGTAACTAAACCAGTAACACTAGAAAATGAATCAACATCATTAGAAGTTAGATTGACTCAAAATGTTAGAGCAACTTCAAGTGTTGAGGTATATTTTAGATTGACAGGTGCTGAAGAAGACAGAAAAATTGATGATTTAGGTTGGATTGCTTTTAATGATGATGGATCCGAAGATACAACAGTCATACCTGCTGAAGATGACAATACATTTAAAGAATACAAATATTCAGCAAGTAGCTTAAACACATTTACCTCTTTTCAAATTAAAATAGTAATGAAAGGTACTGTTTCATCATATCCACCTATTATTAGAGATTTAAGAGGGATTGCTTTAGCAGTATAACATGAGTAGATTAAAAGTAGAAGGATTTGAAAGTTTAGTAAGAGATACAAGATCAAATGGTATCATACACACAAACAAAACTGAATACTCATTATATATGAAAAGAGTAAGAGATAGAGAAAAACAAGGTGATGAAATAAGAAACGCTGTAAAAGAAATAAATAGTTTAAAGGCAGAATTAAGAGAAATTAAAGATTTACTAAAAAAGGTAACACAATAACATGGCAACAAGAAGTGTAGCAACATCAGATACTTTAGAAACGTTTAGAACCACGTTTAATAGTCTAGGTACAGACGTTGGTGATTTAAATAGTTTAACAACAACTGATAAAACATCAGTAGTTGCTGCTGTTAATGAAGCTAAAAGTAGCACTTTTAGTTTTACTTTAAGAGATTCATCATCAACAACTCAAACAATATTTGGTACGGATACATTAAATGTTATTGGTTCTGGTGGTATTTCTGCTGTAGTATCTGCAACTGATACTTTAACAATATCTTTAGATTCAACAATAACAGGATTGACTAGTATAACATCTACAACTATTACAGATGGTACATTATCTATTAATAGTGGTTCTATATCAAGTGCGACTAGTATAACATCTACAACTATTACAGATGGTACATTATCTATTAATAGTGGTTCTATATCAAGTGCTGTAAATGGTAACTTTTCAGGTGCAGTCACAGCAACATCTTTTTCTGGAGATGGTGCTTCATTAACCGCATTAAATGTTTCTACAGATAGCACACCACAACTTGGTGGCAACCTAGACACACAATCTTTTACTGTAGATGGTAGAGATGTTTCAACAGATGGTACTAAATTAGATACAATAGCAACAAATGCTACTGCTAATCCAAATGCTATTGACAATGTAGTTGAAGATACAACACCACAATTAGGTGGTAACTTAGATACTCAATCATTTACAGTAGATGGTAGAGATGTTAGTACAGATGGAACTAAACTAGATACAATAGCAACAAGTGCTACTGCTAATCCAAATGCTATAGATAATATTGTTGAAGACACAAGTCCTCAGTTGGGTGGAGGTTTAGATTTAAACTCAAACAATATAACAGGAACAGGTAATATAAATATAACAGGTGATTTAGATGTAACTAACGATATTCAAACTGATTCATTAGGAGTAGGTACTGCACCATCAGGAACAAGTGGAGAAATAAGAGCAACAAATGATGTAACAGCTTTTTATTCTTCAGATATTGCACTTAAAGAAAATATTGTTAATATACCTGATCCTATCGAAGCACTTAAAAAATTAAATGGAGTTTTATTTGATTGGAAAAAATCTTATATTGATGAAAAGGGTGGTGAAGATGGTTACTTTATTAGAAAAAAAGACGTTGGAGTTATAGCTCAAGAGGTAGAAAAAGTATTACCAGAAGCTGTTGCAACAAGACCCGATGGTATTAAAGCAGTTAAATATGATAGACTAACTTGTCTATTAATTGAAGCAGTAAAAGCTTTAAATAACAAAGTAGAAATTTTAATTAAGGAGAAAAAATAAGATGGCTGTTCCTAGTAACCCTAAATTATCAGACATTAAAAACGTCAAATAGTACAATTACAAGAGTTATTGAAGGAATTATTACAGTTAGTCCATCAGTTACTGTTTAATCTTTAATAAATAGTTATTATAAATATACATTATTAGTTTAATATCGTTTGTAATTAATGTATAAATAGTAATAAGAAAGTAGAAATTTTAATTAAGGAGAAAAAATAAGATGGCTGTACCTAGTTCCGATACCAAGTTAACAGGCATTCAAACCGAATTTGGTGGTACCAATCCAATACAATTAACTGAATATTATTCAGGTGGTGCTCATGTTGCATCAGGAGCTACAGCTCCTAATGGAGCAATTCCAAGTTCTGGTCAAATAACCATAGGACAATTTAGAGGAGCTATTGCTGCATCATTTGTAACTGCTACAGGTGGAACAATAACAGAATCAGGTGATTATAAAATTCATACTTTTACTGGACCAGGAACATTTACTGTATCAGATGCCGGGAATGCAGCTGGGTCAAATTTTGTTGATTATCTGTTAATAGCAGGTGGTGGCGGTGGAGCAGGAAGACACGGTGGAGCTGGTGGTTCTGGTGGTGTTAGAGAATCTAACGATGATGGTGGATGGACTGGTAGTCCAAGAGCTTCATCTACTGGTGTTACAGTTTCAGCAACAGGTTATCCAATTACAATTGGTGGAGGATCTGGTAGTGGTAGTAGAGGATCATCTTCTACAGGAGTAGGTTTCACTGCTGCCGGTGGAGGAGGCGGAGGCTTCTTTAATAACTCTCCACATGGCGGTGAGCCAGGTGGCTGCGGCGGTGGTTCCGGAGGCGGATTCGGCGGTGCTACAGGCGGAGGAGCGGGAAATATCCCATCCGTAACACCAGCACAAGGAACAAATGGTGGAACCGGTGCTGGCTCGGATGGAGACGGATCTGGAGGAGGTGGAGGAGGAACGCTTAATGCAGGACAACCTACACCAAACAACAGAACTCCTGGAGTAGGAGGAAGCGGAATAACAACATCAATCTCAGGATCATCAGTAGCTTATGGCGGAGGCGGAGGCGGAGGATCTAATGGTCCTTCTGCATCAGGTGGAGCTGGTGGCGGCGGTAGTACCAATTCATCTGGAACTGCTAACCGAGGCGGTGGCGGTGGCGGAGGTACATCCGGTCACGAATCACCTGGAGGATCAGGGGGTAGTGGAATCGTAATTATAAGGTATAAATTTCAATAATATGGCACATTTCGCAAAAATAGACGACTCAAATATAGTTCTACAAGTCTTAACTGTAGATAACGAAAACGCAACGACAGAGGCAGAAGGAAAAACTTATTTAGAAGCAAATAACAATTGGCCTTCAGACAAGTGGATTCAAACTTCATACAATACTTGGGCAGGCCAACACGGTCTAGGTGGAACACCTTTTAGAGGAAACTATGCGTGTATTGGTTATACTTGGGATTCGGCTAATGAAATATTTTGGGCAACTCAACCATATGCTTCATGGGCAAAAGATACTGCGACTGCAAGTTGGGTATCTCCTTTAGGTGCTAAACCTTCATTAACAACTGAACAATCTCAACAAAATTTAGATGATACACATGGTTGGATTTACAATTGGGACGAAGACGCATACCAAGCAGACAATACAACTGGTTGGACTTTGGTTAACGGATTAGCTTAATCCCTATATAAAATATGTACGCTGATAAAGGCATTTAAGGCTTGACTTTTTATTGATTAAGTGATATATTGGTTATATTAAGTGATATATTGGTTATATTATGAAAACATTTACAATTCCAGAATTAAAATTGGAAAATACGGTATCACCTACAGTGGTACCTTTATTCGCTACTCCTATAGCATTGTTCACATTAGATATATTAGAAAAAGAACAAATCCAAATAGAAAATAAGATACAAAACCTAGAATACGGTTCTACAAATCAAAGTGGAGGATCTGGTATAAGTAAAGATTTATTTTTATTTAAAGATAAAACATTTAAAGTATTAAAAGAAAAAATGTTAAAATTGATTTGTGTTTATAACGAACAAATTATGGGTCACAAAAAAACACATTTTAAAGTGACTACCACTTGGGCGACCAGATGTCAGAAGAACGAAGAATCTGAAAGACACAAACATTGTAATAGTATGTATTCAGCTGTTTATTATAATAGATGTAATGAAAATGTATCTGATATTTCTTTTTATAATAATAATTGGACTAGTAACAATTATGATTTAGAAAAAACCGATTTTAACAACTTTAATTCTAGTTCTTGGTCTTTTAAACCTAAAGATAAACTTTTAATTATCTTTCCTTCTTCTATGTATCATAACATATTAAAAAACTATGATGAAGCAACTAGGTACTCAATAGCTTGTAATTTTGTTCCAAAACCACCTTATGGTTATATGGATAGTTTTGTAAGTGAATAATAGAGATTTAAAAGCTTTATATATACTATAGATAAAATAAATTTAATGAGGTATGAATATGAATAAAAAAACACTTTCCGAGGTAGATATTTACACTGGAGATGTAACGTTGCCTAAAGGAATTGAAATAAACCTAGAGTCATTGAGAGCAGATATATTGTATTACTTATCTAATAATACATTTCCATTTTCTAAAAGTAGTGATATATTAGATACATATATTAGAGATTACTTCAATTTAAACTTTAAAAGGTACCTTATAAAAAAAGAAACCACAGGTATTGTTTTAAAGCCTAACCAATATTCTCTTTCATTAATAGAAATAGATCCTATGGATTTATATAATTCAGTTGATTATGTTATGTTTTATGGAGTTAATATTAAAAAAGGCTCATGTAAGATTATATTAGAATATGATAATAAAAGAATAAAAAATAATTTTTACGAAATAGAATTAAATACAAACTCATATATTATATTTCCAAGCACTTTAATTTATAGAATAGAACAAAATACATCAAATAACGAAAATTATATTATTAAAAATACTTATGAATCTAAATAACTATTATTGGTACTTTCAATCAGCTTTATCTTCTAAATTTTGTGATAAACTTGTAAAACATGCTTTAAAACAAAAGGACGAAACTGCTTTAATAGGTGGTGAGTCTTCTGCTTTAATAGGTGGTGTGTCTGGTGATGGGAAAAACTCTAAAAAACAAATTAATGATCTTAAAGAGATAAGAAAATCAAACATAACTTGGTTAAATGATAAATGGATTTATGAGGCAATCCACCCGTTTATCCATACAGCAAATAGAAATGCTGGTTGGAATTTTGATTGGGATTTTTCCGAAACTTGTCAGTTTACAAAATATAAAACAAAACAGTTTTATACTTGGCATTGTGATAGTTGGCCAGGACCATATGTTAGTTCTGATTCTAAATTAAATGAATTAAATAAAAATAAATTAGGTAAAATTAGAAAACTATCAGTTACAGTATCTTTATCTGATCCTAAAGATTATAACGGTGGTGAGTTGGAGTTTGACTTTAGAAATATGAATCCTGACAAAGAACATAATCGACAAATATGTAAGGAAATATTACCCAAAGGTAGTATAGTTGTTTTCCCGAGCCATGTATGGCATCGAATAACACCTGTAACAAAAGGAATTAGGTATTCTCTAGTTATTTGGAATCTAGGGTATCCTTTTAAATAAATGAATTATTTTTTAGAGAAAAAGTTTATAAAATTTAAAAAAGAATTAGACTTTAATAAATTATCTAGTTTAATGTCGGATAATAATTTTCAAAGCAAAGTTATATCTATATATAAACCTGACTACTTATTAGACAGCATATTTCAAATTAGAAATATACAAGATGAGGAATTCTTTACACAAGTTTATAATCAAATGAACCATATGTTTAATAAAGAAAATAAGAGAACTACATTAGATTTATTTTTTTCATATATGAGAGGTGCTAGGGGTGATGCACATAGAGATCAGGAATCTGTTCATATCATGGGAGCATATGGAAGAACTTTATATTTTATTGATAATGAAGAAATTATTTTAGAAAGAGGTGATAGATTGTTTATTAAAAAAAGTATTAAACATAGAGCTATTGGTTTAACTCCAAGAATAATTTTATCTTTTGGTTCATATGATGACTATTAATTTTAAAGAAAATAAATATGCTGTAGTACAAAAAGTTATTTCAAAAGAACTGTCAGAATACATATATAACTATTTTTTAATAAAAAGACAGGTGGCAGAAACTCTTTTTTACAGTAAATTTATTACACCAGATAATACTGATTGGGGATTTTTTAAAGACCCACAAGCACCAAATACATATTCTCATTATGCTGATATTGCTATGGAAACTATTTTATTGAAAGTACAGCCGATAATAGAAAAAAAAATAAAAACTAAACTTATTCCAACATATTCTTATGCTAGAATATATAAAGAAGGGGATATTTTAGAAAGACATAAAGATAGACCTAGTTGTGAAATATCAGGTACAATGAATCTAGGAGGCGATCTTTGGCCAATATATTTAAACCCCAATCCGAAGTCAGGTTATGTAGATAAAAATAGTAAAAAAAGAGGAAGACATGGAATCCAAGATTACAAACCATCTAATGATAAAGGAATTAAGATAAATCTCAAACCAGGTGATATGCTTATATATTCTGGTTGTGATTTGGAACATTGGAGAGAAAAATTTAAAGGTAAAGACTGTGCTCAAGTTTTTTTGCACTACAATCGATTAAGTAATGGAACTAAAAATATATTTGATAATAGAAAACATTTAGGATTACCCGTTGAATTCAAAAATAAAGTATAAAGTAATTGATAATTTTTTAGAAAAAGATGTTTATAACGATTTTTCTAATTTTTTAAAGTCAGAACAAGTACCTTGGTATTTTCGAGCTATTGATTCCTCTTATGGTATAACTAAAAACAAAAATGGTTTTTTTTCTTTTTGTTTCTATAATGATTTCGCACCAAACCATGATACCTTTTACACTTACATTCAACCATTTATTAAAAAATTAAAAGCAAGATCACTCATACAAATAAGAGCTAATTTAACTTGTAGAGATATAGATAACAACGAATCTTCTTATCATGTAGATTATAATTATAATAATTCAATGACTGGAATTTATTTTCTTACAACTTGTGACGCTAAAACAGTATTGAAAATTAATAATAAAGAAATAACTATAGATAATATTGAAAATAGAATGTTGTTATTTCCTACAAACATATTACACAAAGTAATTTATCAAACTGATATATATAAGAGGTATGTTGTTAATTTTAATTTTTTTGGAGAGTAATGACTGTAGCTTCTTTTACAAAGTTATTAAAAAATAAAAAATACCCAAAAGTAAAAGAAGGTTGGGATATAGAAGGTATACTACATAAATCAACAAATAGGTCTTATAAGTATGATTTAAGTCCTATTAGAAAATTTGAAGATAAAACTGAAGGAAAAATAGGATTTTTTAATACTAAAGCTGAGAAGATGGTATTTAATTTTAAGGAACAGTGGATAATATTAGACATTGAAGAACTCCATGAATATATTAAAGAAAATAATATCAAAAATATTTTACTTGATGATCTTCTTAAAACTTTAACATGGAATATAATTGTAAATAAATGAATTGGCCTTTAATAGTAGCAGATGATTTTTATAAAGACATTGATCTTTTACAAGATTTTGCAGTAAAACAACATTACGAATTTGGACTTAATTTTCCGGGATTTAGAACAAACTTAATAAATGAAATAAACACTAATTTATTTCAAGGTATTGCATTAAAAACTTTAGCTTTATTGTATCCAAATAATTATACGGAGTTAACATATAGAGCAACTTCTTATATACAAAGAATACCAGCAAATTTAATTGATGGCTGGGTACACTCTGACCAAGGTAGTCAAATTACTTCTATAATATATTTAAATAAAAATATTAATGCTGGAACATCATTGTTTAAACCAGTTATTCCTTTTCCAAGTATTAGTGACTATTCATACGATAAAAGATGTTACTATCAAAAGGTAAATAATTTAGAAAAAGTTACAAAAAAAGAAGAAGTCTTTTTTACAGATAAAAGGAATCAGAATAATGCTCAATTTAGAAAAACTTGTTTTGTAAATTCTGAATATAATAGATGTATTTTATTTGACGCTAATGAATACCATGCAGCTGAAAATTTTTATTCTGATACTAAAGAGGATAGATATACTTACATTACCTTTTGGCAAGAAATATGGGACAAAAATAAACAGTTAACTCCAACTTTACCTACATCAAAAAGGATTATGCCATAAATGGATAATTTTATATACTTGTCGAAAATTAACAAAAAAGTATGTGAGGATATAATCAAATATTATTTAGATAATAAAGATAAACATTTACAACCTGAGTTTAATAGTGATACAAAAACATCTACAGAAATACCTATCTCCGTTAGTAATAATTATTATCCCTTTAACAAATATAAGATTGAATTACAAAATTGTATTAATGAGTATAGAATTAAATATCCAGAGGTAGATACATTATTAGAAAAATGGGGTCTTGTAGAAGATTATAATATACAATATTACAAACCAGATGAAGGTTTTAAAAAAGTTCATTGTGAAAGAGGTTGTATAGAAGCAACTAAACGAGTTATTGTTTTTATGACTTACCTAAATACTGTAGAGAATGCAGGTACTATATGGCCAAAACAAAAATTTACTTCTGATTGTATTGTAGGTAACACTGTTATATGGCCAACAGATTGGACTCATTCACACAAAGGTATTATAAATAATAAAAAAGATAAATGTATAATTACAGGGTGGTATAGCTTTAATGATTAAAATAAAAAAAATTCCAAGTTATTACTTAGTTACGAAGATTAAAGAACATAAACAAATTAAAAGTGATCTTTTATCTTTGATTGATAAGATACCTAAAAATTCTTTTGAAAACATATCACATACAGATTGGAATTTACCTAAAGACTATAAGAGAGAGTATTTAGATTATTTTTATAAAATTATTACGCCTTACATAAAAGAGATGACTGAATTACTTGAAGAACAATCTTGTACTATACAAAACGGATGGTTTCAACAATATTATAAAAATAATTTTCACACTTGGCATAGACATGGGAAATCAAATTTTGCTAATGTGTATTATTTAGAGCTGCCAGATATGAAAAAAACAACAAGAATTAGACCTATAGTAAATAGTAAAAAATCAATAAATTTGATAGCTAAAGAAGGTGAAATGGTCACTTTCCCTGCTGTGTTTCAACATACATCTGAAAAAATTAAAAACAATTTTAGAAAAACTATAATATCATTTAATAGTGATTTTTATTAATATTTCTAAAAAGATAAGTAAAATACAATATAAATATAACATAAATATAAGGAAAGTGAATAACTATGACTGAACAAGTAAAACAAGATAAATTGACAATTGATGGTAAAGAGTATATTATAAGTGATTTACCATTAGACGTAAGAAATACAATTGTTGCTAGACAAGAAATTCAAACTTCTAAAGTAAGACACACAATAGAGTTAGAAAAAATAGAAGTTCTTACTAACTATTATAACGAAAAGATTAAAAAAGGATTAGAAGAACACAATGTCAGCAAGAGCGAATCTAAGGATTGATCAAGGCGCTAACTTTTCAAGTGACGTAACCGTAACAGACACAGACGGCACGGCATTCGACTTAACAGGTTATACTGCCAGTGCGAAAATGGCACAAGGCTATTCGAGCACTCGTACAAGAGTATCTTTTACAACTACTATTGCCACAGATGCGACAACAGGTGTCATTACCTTGTCGTTAACAGCAGATCAAACATCAACTTTAGACTCTCCATCACGTTATGTATATGACGTGGAAATCACTAAAACCTCTGACAGTACAGTAACAAGGGTTATTGAAGGAATAATAACAATTAGTCCTAACGTTACTACATAATTTTTCTTTTTTAATACATTTTTATTATAAATATAACAAAAGAGAGAGATTTTAATGGTTAGAGCAGTAATAAATGGAAGTGGTGGTGTTAGAGCTAATATAAACTCTAGTACATCTACAGGACCTCAACAAGTTTCTGTACAGTTACCAAGTGCGGTTCCACCTCAATCTTTCAAAAATCTAAATGACGTGAATACCAGTTCGTTAGAGGACGGTGCCTTAATTCAATATGACTCTGCTACAGATAAATTTATAACAAGAAACGAATTATCTACTACTACAGGAACTTTAAAGTTTAATGGTGGTAATTTTTAGGGAGAATTAAATGGCAACAGTAATACAGATAAAACGATCCTCGGGAACAACGGCACCAGCAGAATTAGGTCAAGGTGAACTCGCCTATACATACGGCACGGGTACTCAAGGCAATAATGGTGATAGGATTTTTATAGGAACCGGTACTGAAACAGACGGCGTAGCCGCTAATGTTCATGTTATTGGTGGTAAATATTTTGCAGATTTAACAGATCACGCACTTGGTACACTAACAGCTTCATCAGCTTTACTAGTAGATAGTAATAAAGCAATTGATGAAATCTTTATAGGTAATAATGCTTCAACAGGTGGTCAATTAAAATTAAATGAAGGTACCAACAATGGTACAAATTACATTGGACTAAAAGCTCCGAATGCCGTAACAACTTCCACTACTTTCACGTTGCCAGATGGAGATGGTTCAAACGGTCAATTCTTAAAAACAGATGGTTCAGGAAATTTAAGTTTTGGTACTGTAGTATCTACTTTATCAATTGCCGCTGATAGTGGTTCAAATGATTCAGTTTCAACAGGCGAAATAATTACATTTACTGGTGGTACTGGAATTGATACTACTGTAAGTAATAATGAAATTTCTTTTGCGATTGATAGTACGGTTGCTACGTTAACAGGTACTCAAATACTTACAAATAAAACAATAAGTGGTTCATCTAATACAATATCAAATATTGGTAATTCATCATTAACTAATTCTACAATTTCAATTAGTGATGATACTTCTTCATCTACAAGTATTCCACTTGGCGGTGGCTTTAGTATTTTAGGTGGAACAGGAATTACTTCAAGTGTAAGCGGAAGTGAATTAACTTTAGATATTGATAATACCGTTGTAACAACTTCAGGTACTCAAACACTTACAAATAAAACTTTAACTAGTCCTACAATCACAGGTACAGGTGCTATCGCAGGTACATTTACTGGTAATATTACTGGTGATGTAACAGGTAACGCTGATACAGCTACAGCATTAGCGTCAGCAGTTAATATTGCTGGACAATCATTTGATGGTAGCGGTTCTATTACTATTGCTTCAACAGATTTATCAAACACAAGTGCTATCACACTTAACACAGCAACACAAACTTTAAGTGGTAAAACACTTACAGCACCTAAATTTGTTGATGGTGGTTTTATTGCTGACGCAAACGGTAATGAGTTAATTTTATTACAAACAGAAACGTCTGCTGTAAATGAATTAGAAATTACTAACTCTGCTACATCAAACGCTGTTAAAATTGCTACCTCAGGTGACGATACAAACATTGACTTAAAAATCAGTCCAAAAGGTTCTGGTGTTGTTGATGTTGACACAAGTAGAATTACAAATGTAACTGATCCGTCAGGTGCTCAAGACGCTGCTACAAAAGCATATGTTGATGGTGTTGCTAACGGTTTAGATGTAAAAGAATCCGTAAGATACGCTTCAACAGCTAACGCTGCTGGTACTTACGATAACGGTGCAGGAACAATTACTGCTGGTTCAAATGGTGCTTTTTCAATTGATGGTCAAACTCCATCAGCAAGTGATAGAATATTATTAAAAGATCAGTCAGACGCTACTGAAAACGGTATCTATGTTGTTACAACTGTTGGTGATGGTGCATCTGCTTATGTATTGACAAGAGGTCCAGACGCTGATACGGCTGCTGAATTAACTGGTGGCACATTCTTCTTCGT
>Ga0222664_1000611_pt1 | contig 18157 bp, 18 predicted proteins | sample AntAcemetagen604_FD_181147 | JGI IMG/M metagenome (GOLD analysis project Ga0222664, IMG submission 181147) | Saline water microbial communities from Ace Lake, Antarctica - #604 | ecosystem: Environmental > Aquatic > Non-marine Saline and Alkaline > Saline | place: Antarctica: Ace Lake...
CAAATAAAAAAAGCCCTGCAAAATTGCAGGGCTTTCATTTTTCTAGCCTAAGCTAGAAATATTGACAAGGCCAAATTCTTATTTGTTTGCTTCAAATCTTTTAGAAACTTCATCCCAATTAACTACATTCCAAAATGCATTAATGTAATCTGGTCTTCTGTTTTGGTAATTTAGGTAGTATGCATGTTCCCAAACATCTAAACCTAAAACTGGTGTGCCACCGCAACCAACACCTTTCATCAATGGGTTATCTTGATTTGCAGATGAGCAAACCTCAACTTTTCCGCCTTTGTGAACACAAAGCCAAGCCCAACCCGAGCCAAAACGAGTGGCAGCTGCTGCATTAAAAGCTTCTTTAAAAGCATCAAACGAACCGTAAGCTGCATCAATTGCTTGTGCTAAAGCTCCGCTAGGATTTCCGCCACCATTTGGAGACATTACTTCCCAAAATAAGCAGTGGTTGTAATAACCGCCTCCGTTATTTCTTACAGCGCCATTATCTGCATGGTTCATTACTAATTCTTCTATAGATTTTCCAGCCATTTCTGTTCCTTCAACAGCTGCGTTTAATTTTGCAGTATATCCTGCGTGGTGCTTACCATGGTGAATCTCCATAGTTTTTGCATCAATATGAGGTTCTAACGCATCATGTGCGTATGGTAAATTTGGTAATTCAAAAGCCATTTTTATTTGTTTTTTATGGTTAAACTTATTTTATGTGTCAAATATAATGGTTCAAATTTGGAGTGAACAAAATCATTAATTTGATTACACTTTTTTAACACTCAAAATCATTTCTTGTTTACAGCTTTCAATTTGGTATTTTTGGCAACCTAAAATTAAAATTATGGCAAATTTAGTTATCGTAAGACACGGACAATCCAAATGGAATTTAGAAAACAGATTTACAGGTTGGGTTGATGTAGATTTAACAGATAAAGGAGTTGAGGAAGCAAATAATGCAGGTGAAAGGTTGAAGAGTTTCAAATTTGATGCAGCATTTTCTTCAGTATTAAAAAGAGCTAACCGTACCTTAGATATTATTTTAAAAAACATTGGGCAATCTGATTTACATGTTGAAAAAAATGAAGCCTTAAACGAAAGACATTACGGCGACTTGCAAGGAAAAAACAAAGATGAAATGCGCGAAGAATATGGCGAAGAACAAGTTCATATTTGGAGAAGAAGTTATGATATTGCACCACCTAATGGCGAAAGTTTAAAAGATACAAAGGACAGGGTTATGCCTTATTATCATGAAAATATTGAACCTTTATTGAAAGCGGGAAAAGACATCATCATTTCTGCTCATGGAAATAGTTTAAGAGCCTTAATAATGCATTTAGAAAACTTAACACCTGAACAAATTTTAGCAAAAGAATTGCCAACTGGCTCCCCTATTCATTACACATTAAATGAAAAGGCCGAAGTTTTAAAAGCTGAAAATATTTAATGAAAAACATAGTAGTTTCTATAATTGCTGGTGTTGCCTTTGTTTTGGGTATCGCTTTGGTTACAAACTCTTGGGATAAAAGACTTGAAAGTTCGAATACCATAGATGTAACAGGTTTAACCAAAGTAGATTTTACATCTGATTTAATTGTGTGGCGTGGCTCATTCTCAAAAAAAGCAATGAGTTTAAAAGATGCTTATGCAGCGTTAAAAAACGATGAAACAATCATAAAAAAGTACCTTATTGCAAAGGGAATAAAAGAAGAAAGCCTAATTATTTCTTCAGTAAGAATAAACCAAGATTTTGAATATAGATACGACCAAAATGGAAACAGCAATAGGGTTTTTAATGGCTACAACCTTTCGCAGGAAGTAAAAATTGAAAGCGCCGATGTTGCTTTGGTTGAAACTATTTCGAGAGAAGTAACAGAGCTTATTGACCAAGGAATTGAGTTTTATTCTTACCAACCTGAGTATTACTACTCTAAACTTTCTGATTTAAAAATAGAAATGATCGCTTCTGCCACTGCAGATGCAAGAATTCGTGCAGAGCAAATTGCCGAAAATGCAAAAAGTGAGGTTGGAGATTTGGTTTCAGCTGATTTAGGTGTTTTTCAAATTACAGGACAAAATAGTAACGAAGAGTTTACTTGGGGCGGCGTTTACAATACCCAAGAAAAAAACAAAACCGCTCGGGTTACCATGCGTTTAAAATTCGGAATTGAATAATGGTTATTGCAATTGATTTTGATGGAACTATTGTTGACGATGCTTTCCCTGAAATTGGAGAGCCAAAACTTTTTGTTTTCGAAACTTTAAAACAATTGATCGATAAGCGGCACCAACTTATTCTTTGGACCACAAGAACTGGCAACAACCTTCAAAAGGCAAAAGATTTTTGTAAAGAAAATGGTGTTGAGTTTTATGCCATCAACAATTCCTACCCAGATGAAAAATTAAAAGATATGGAAAGCCGCAAAATAATTTGTGACTTGTTTATCAGCAATAAAAACTTTGGAGGTATAGCAGGTTGGGGCGAAATTTGGCAAGAAGTGCAGCGCGCAGAAAGTGGCGTTAATTTAAGTGAAATAAACGCGATTCCTGAAAAAGGTTTTAAAGGAATTTTAAAAAAGCTATTTACTAGAAAATGATTTTAGCAATAGATTTTGATGGCACCATTGTAGAGCACGCTTATCCTAAAATTGGTAAAGAAATTCCGCATGCAATTGAAACTTTAGAAGCCTTGCAAAAAAAAGGGCATCGCCTTTTACTTTGGACATACCGCCATGGAAGTTTGTTGCAAGAGGCTGTTGATTATTGCGAAGAAAGAGGCATTATTTTTTACGCGGTAAACGAGAACTATAGAGGCGAAAAGCTTGAAGAAGGAGATTCTAGATTAATAAAAGCAGATATTTTTATTGACGACCGAAACTTAGGTGGCTTGCCCGATTGGCTGAAGGTAAAAGAAAAATTGGCTTAAAATAAAAACAACAAAATTGCTTACTTTTTAGTAACTTTATAGAATATCTGAACACTATGAAAACTCCAAATTTTTTCTTAATTCTATTGTTAATTTTAGGTAGCTGTGTCAATTCTGAAAGTGATTATGAAGAATTTGAAAATGAAAACTGGCAAAAGAGAAAAGTAGAAAATTTAAACAGTGATTCTTTAATACATGGCAAATCCTATTTATCAATTTATTCTCAGATATACAGTTTAAATCAACATAGACTTCATAATTTAACTGTTGCAGTTAGCTTAAGAAATATAAGTGAGTCTGATACTATTTACATTTTAAACTCAAATTATAACAATAAGCATGGTGAGAAGGTAAGAACTTACTTCGATTTTCCTATTTATTTAGCTCCCCTTGAAACTGTTGAAATTATTATTGAAGAATCGGATATTTCGGGAGGTACAGGTTCAAACTTTCTATTTGATTGGAAAATACCTAAAAACTGTCCTGAACCATTTTTTGAGGGAGTAATGAGTTCTACTATGGGGCAACAAGGCCTTTCGTTTACTACCCAAGGTATTAGAATAAAATAATGACTGAGATTATTACCACAATATTTTTTCTAATTGCGGTAATCGACCCAATTGGTACTGTGCCAGTTTACTTGGAGGCAACCAAAGAGTTTGATGAAAAACATAAAAAAATAATTGCCATTAGAGCTTCGGCAATTGCCTTTTTAATTTTACTCTTTTTTATTGTTATTGGCCAATTGATTTTAGAGGGAATGGAAATTTCCTTAGATGCTTTTCAAATTTCAGGGGGTGTTATTTTATTTCTTTTTGCCTTAACCATGATTTTTGGAGATGGTAAACCTGAGCGCGAAAAAAACCAAATTACCGACTACAAACACGTTACTATTTTTCCGGTGGCTATTCCAGCAATAGCATCACCTGGTGCTATTATGGCAGTTGTTTTAATGACCGATAACCATACCTATTCTATTGAGCAACAAGCCTTAACAACATTTTTAATTTTTGTAGTTATCTTAATAACAGCAATTTTATTGCTTGCAGCAAACCGAATTCAAAAACACATCGGTAATTATGGAATTATTGTAATTAGTAAAATAATGGGCTTAATCTTAGCATCTTACGCAGTGCAAAGTATTTTAAGTGGCATCCGGAATTTCTTTTTTTAATCCTTTTTAGCCTTTTTATTTTCTATTTGAGCAGTTAAAAGAGCAGTTGCAAAAAAGAAAAAAAACTCCATTGATTTTGTTTGTAGAAATGATTTTTCAAAGATGCACTTTTAAGTTTTTCTCATTCTAGTGCATAAAACAAGCTACTTTAAAATAATTACACGTTTGAAACGACTTAAAACCCTAAACTGAATAAAAATGAAGATTGATAAATCGAAACCAGTAATGGTTACAGGTGCAACGGGTTATGTTGCAGGTTGGTTGGTGAAAAAGCTCTTAGAGGATGGTTTAACAGTGCATGCAGCAGTAAGAGACCCAAACAAAACAGAAAAAATTGCCCATTTAAATGCAATTGCAAGCAAATCACCTGGAAACATAAAATATTTTAAATCAGATTTATTACAACAAGGCTCTTATGCAGAGGCAATGGAAGGTTGCGAATTGGTTTTTCATACTGCTTCTCCATTTACTTCTAAATTTAAAGATCCACAAAAAGAGTTAATTGACCCAGCTGTAAACGGAACAAAGAATGTTTTGGAGCAAGCAAACAAAACCAAATCGGTTAAACGCGTTGTTTTAACAAGCAGCTGTGCAGCAATTTATTCTGATGCCACAGATTGCGCAAAAGCTCCAAATGGTGTTTTAACTGAAGATGTTTGGAATACCACTTCATCTTTAGATTACCAACCTTACTCCTACTCTAAAACTTTAGCCGAGAAAAAAGCTTGGGAAATAAATCAGTCACAAAACCAATGGGATTTAGTTACCATAAACCCATCTTTTGTTTTAGGTCCGGCGCTAAATGAAGGTGGAATTACCTCTGAAACTTTTAACATCCTTAAGCAAATGGGAGATGGAAGCATGAAAACCGGCGCTCCTAAACTTGGTATTGGAATGGTAGATGTAAGAGATGTTGCTGAAGCTCATTTTCAAGCAGGCTTTACTGAAGCCGCAAAAGGCAGATACATCACAAGTGCTCATAACTCTAATTTTTTAGAACTTTCTAGGGCATTGGGGCCAAAGTTTGGCGACAAATATCCTATTCCTAAAAAAGAATTGCCCAAGTGGCTATTGGTTTTAGTAGGTCCAATGGTAAATAAGGCTTTTAGCCGAAAGTTTATTCGCAATAATGTTAACGTTGTCTGGAAAGCAGATAACTCGAAAATAAAAAGAGAATTAGGTTTAAAATTTAGACCGCTCACTGAAACTATGAATGATTCCTTTCAATTTATGATTGACCGAAAAATGATTTAAAAACTTAAGCTGATAATTACAAAAGCCATAATTTTAACGAAAATTAAAGCCGTTTTGAAAAAATCCTTACCACCTATTATTTCAGTTCAAGAATTAAAAATTATTGCTTCAAATTCTAATTTAATAATTATTGATGCCTCCTATGGAAAAAATGCAAAAGAAAATTATAAAATAAACCATATTGAAGGGGCCCTTTTTGTAGATTTAGATTCGCAGTTAAGCAACATAAAAGATACTGCTGCCAATGGCGGAAGACATCCTTTGCCTGAAATAAATACATTTTCAAAAACATTGGGTCAGTTGGGAATTTCTCCAGATTCTCATGTTGTTATTTACGACCAAAATAATGGTGCTTTAGCGGCTGCCAGATTTTGGTGGATGCTTAGAGCAGTTGGTCATGAAAAAGTTCAGGTTTTAAATGGTGGTTTCGAAGAAGCCGTAAAACATAATTATCCGACTAACGGAGCAACTGTAAAAACCAAAACCTGCGCGCCCTACCCTATTGAAAATTGGAAACTACCAACTGTTACCATGCAAGAAGTAGAAATAGCTTTAAAAAATGGCCGCAATACTATTATTGATGTTAGAGCACCAAAAAGATATTCTGGAGAATTTGAGCCTTTAGATATAATTGGTGGGCATATTCCAGGTGCTTCAAATATGCCTTTGACAAATAATTTAGATGAAAATAATCTTTTCCTAGCTCCTGAAAAGTTAAAAAAATTATACGCAAACAGTTCAAACAAAATCAATCCTAAAAATACCATAATTCATTGTGGTTCAGGAGTAACAGCTTGCCATACCTTGTTGGCCTTAGATTATGCAGGTTTCGAAATTCCAAGCCTTTATGTAGGTTCTTGGAGCGAATGGTGCAACAATAACAAACCTGTTGCAACTGGCGAAAATTAAAAGAAACCGTTTTGAATCCTTTTGTATTGCTAGTAAATTTAAATTTACACATTCGCATAGTAGCAGCAAAACATGTATAGATTTTCAAAAACTTTTTTTCTATTAATCTCTCTTTCATTTTACCAATTGGCTTTTAGCCAAATTAGCCCTTGGGGAACTGGTACAATAAACAATGTATTTGTAGATACACTGGCGAAGAACAAGGTTTTAACCTCGCACACTTTCGATATTGTAAATTTTCAATTCGATTTAAACAACTACTTATTTAGCTATAATTTCAATATTTATATTCCTTCTACTTATGATGGTACAAAACCTTATGGCTTAGTAACATTTATCAATTCGGGCAATATTGGTTCAATTTTTAATCCTTGGATTCCTGTTTTGGAAGAAAAAAACCTCATCATGATTTCAGGAAATAACATTGGCAATAGCATTCCTGTAGTTACTAGAATTGGTGTTGCTTTGGCTGGAGCCGAAAAAATGAAGGAAATTTTAAACATTGATACAACACGTGTTTATGCTTCAGGAAATTCAGGCGGAGGAAGAAGCGCTGCTGATTTATTGTATTTCTTTCCTGAATATTTTAATGGTATGGTTCCAAATTGCGGTGCCATGTATTTAAGGCAAGTTGCTCAAGACTATGAAACCCATCAACTAAACTCGCACTACGAGTATGGTTTTCAGTACAACCAAGTGCATTTAGATTATGTAAAATCATTTGATAGAAGGTTTGCTATTATGACTGCTTTTGATGACTTTAGAGAAGGCGACATCATGAATATTTACCACAATGGTATGGAGCAAGATGGTTTTAAAAGTAAATTTTTAGAAACAGCCGGAGGTCATTGTAGCTCAACTGCCGAACATTTTATTGATGCCATAAACTTTGTAGAACATCCGCACCATTTGGTTGTGCAAGATTCGTTTAACCTAAAACCAATTGGTTTTGGTTTTAAAACTGAAGGTTCAAAAATTATTAAAAATGAGCTTGTTTTGTTTTTAGATTCAAATAACATTGCCCAAGCTTTTTCTAATAATCCATTTTTATGGAATGATGATAAAGGCGCAATCATTAGAACATCAATAAGATTAGACTCTACCAAAACAAACAACAATAGCTTTTTAAATATTGGATTTACAGATTTTAGCAATCCAACAATTTACAATCAGAAAATTGGTGTTGAATTATTACCTCAACAACCAAATTTTATTTTAAGCCTTGTTTTTCAAGATAGTCTTCCTAAAATTTACTTTTTATGCGAAAGTCCTTCGAGTAATATTTCAAACGATACTTTGTACAGTGGTTCTTTTGTAGATTGGGATTTTAGCCAACCTTTACCGCTAAAATTTCATTTATGGAATCAAGAGCTTAGACTTGAAATGGGGCATCATTTAATAAGTGATACCATTACAAACCCAATGGTTAAATTATTAGATGATAGTAGGTCTGTTAGAATTAGAACTGATGGGAATTATTGGGACAGCACGGCTTTTTCATCTGGAGCATTGTTAACTTATACGGCAGGAAGGATTGATACATCAGCAAAAGCTTCAAATATTTTTGTGAATTATATAGAAGTAATTGCCGCCGAATCACTTAACTGCGATATAATTGGGAGAATAGGATTGGATAAAATAACCGCTTGTGATGATTTTACTTGGTTAGATGGAATCAAGTACACAAAGAATAATAATTCGGCATCTTACCTTATAAAGGGAGGCGGAATTAACGGGTGCGATTCTTTGGTTTATTTAGACTTACAAATTTTAGAATCCACTTTTAGTACAGATACACAAAAGGCCTGCGGAAGTTATACTTGGATAAATGGAAAAACTTATGATTTTTCTATTAATTCAGAAAAATATTCAATTCAAAACCAAAAAGGCTGTGATTCGATAATAACGCTAGATTTAACCTTACATAAAGTTGATACATCCATTTCTAAAAATTGGCCAATCTTTGTTTCTAATGCTTCAAATGCTAATTATCAATGGATAAACTGCATTGATAATACTCCACTAATTGGCGCTACCTTCCAAACTTTTATTCCTCAAACAAATGGCGTTTATGCAGTAATCGTAACTGAGAAGGAATGTACAGATACCTCTGCATGTTTTACTGTAATCGGAATAGGTGAAAATGAGCTTAATTTAAAAAATAACCTAACCCTCTACCCTAACCCTTCAAATGGTAATTTCAATTTAAAATCTACTTATAAGTTAGATAAAATACAAATTACCATAACTGATTTATCAGGAAAAATGATTGAAAATAAAGTAGTTACAAATGCTCAAAATATTGAGCTTAACCTGAATGCCCCAAATGGTATTTATTGGCTTCAAATTGAAACTGAAACAATGTACCAGAATTTTAAATTGGTAAAAATTGCCAGTGACAATTAAGAAAAATAAATCTATTAATTGAACAAAAAAATATGGTTGGCCCTAAAATTTTTTTATGTAAAACCATTACCCAAGCTCAAAAACTTCAAATACATAATTTGTGGAATACCGAGTATCCTAAAAATTTAAAACATGAATCTTTAGAAGAGTTTGAAAATTACTTATGGAACCTTAAAACCAAATACCATGTATTGTTATTGGATGATAATGTGAAAGTACTTGGTTGGTTATTTGTTTTTGTTCGAGAAAAGGAAGTTTGGTTTGCTATGATTTTAGATTCGAAAATTCAAGGTAAAGGTTTTGGTACCAAACTTTTAAACTTCGCTAAAAAAAAGGAACCTATTTTAAATGGTTGGGCTGTTGACCATAATAATTATCAATTATCCTCGGGCAAACCTTACCAATCACCTGTTGGGTTCTATTTAAAAAATGGTTTTTTAACTGAAGCTAAAACCCGAATTGAAACCCCAAAACTTTCAGCCATAAAAATTAGATACGAATCACAATCTAATTTTAATAATAATTAAGAATCATAACAATAAATTATCATTATTAAATAATTTTAATGATTACAAAATTTAATTAAATCACACTTTTGAGAATTAAAATATTTTTAATTTAAATAATCAATTTATTTAACTTTAAAAATTTACAAGTAAAATAGGATTATTTTAAAAGCCAAGTTTAAGCAACATTTGTAGGGTAAAACAGAAACAAATGAAAACAACAGCATTTAAAAAATTCAAACCGGTAGTTTACTTTTACAAGTCGTTATATGTAGTTTTGGAAGGACTACTTCCTTTTTCCAAAACAGCATGAAGAAAATTCTGCTTTTATTAGCATTTGTTATATCATCATATATTTTAACTGCCCAACAATATATTGATTTAGCAAAATTTAGTTACGCCGCCACTTCCCAAAACTCATTTGATACAAGCACTGCAACTACAGGTTTAACTGAGCTGAATGGTGACTTTACTTTACCCATTGTAATAAACAAAAAAGCAACAATTTTAACAGGAGTTACTTATGAATCAATGTCTGCTTCTTTTAATCCAGGCCGATTTGTAGAATCGCTAACAGGTATTACATTAAAGGCAGGCGCCAATATAAAACACAGCGAAAATCTTAGTGGAACCTACATGTTGCTGCCAAAAATTTCATCTGATTTTGAAAAAATAGGCAACAATGATTTCCAATTTGGTGGCGTTGTTTTGATGAAATATGAAAAATCTGATCATTTCAATTATAAGTTTGGAGCTTATACCAACACAGAATTATTTGGGCAATTTTTAGTTCCCATTTTTGGTTTTTACTACCTCAATAAATCTGAAAAACTTGAAGTTAAATTGTTACTTCCCTTAGCTGGTAACTTAGATTATTCACTCACCAATTCCACAAGTTTAGGAATCAACTTTAAAGGCCAAATAAGAAGCTACAACATTAATACTGCCTATGCAGCAGAAAACAACAGGTATATTGCTAGGTCAACCAATGAAGCAACAACCTATTTAAAATACAGCTTAAAAAATGGAATAAATTTTCAAGCCAATGTAGGCCGTTCAATTGGCCGTAGCTTTAGGGTTTATGATGAAAAAGTAGCATTTGCCTTGCCCCTAGTTTACTTTGGAGACAATCGCTCGCAATTAAATACCGATTTTTCTGACAGTTGGTTGTTTCAACTATCAGTTTTTTACAGACTTAACCTTAAACCTAAATCTTAAAAATAAACCGCCATGTTCGAGTCATTACAAGCATTAGATACAGTAGTTATAGATTTTAATACCAAAAGCCAAATAATGCTAAACTTTGCCATTGCCTTCATAATGTTTGGTGTTGCTTTAGAGTTGAAAATAGAGCATTTTACAGGACTTTTCAAAAACCCTAAGGCACCAATTGTTGGGGCTATTTCTCAATTTGTTATGATGCCGCTTTTAACCGTTGGCCTAACTTTATTGTTGAAAGATTATATTACCATGACGGTAGGATTAGGAATGATTTTAGTGGCCTCTTGTCCGGGTGGAAACATTTCTAATTTTATGTGTAGCCTCGCCAAAGGAAATGTAGCCCTTTCGGTTAGTTTAACAGCTGTTTCAGATTTGGGAGCACTCATACTTACCCCTTTCAATTTTGCTTTTTGGGGTAATATTTTTGTCTCGGTTTACAATGCCTCTCAAACTGGAGATTTGGTGCAACCACTTTACATAGACCCAATACATGTTTTTATTACTATTTTTTGGATTTTGGGAGTTCCATTAGTACTTGGATTGTTTGTTAATAATAAGTTTCCTGCATTTACCTCTAAAATTATTATTTGGATGAAACGCGCTTCAATTTTAATTTTCTTAGCCATTTTAGCCATCATTTTCATTAAGAATTTCGATTTATTTTTAAAGCACATCAAGTACATTTTTTTAATTGTTTTGGTGCACAACATGTTGGCCTTTTTAATGGGCTATAATTTTGCCAGACTCTTTAAATTAAGCAAACGCGACAGAAAAACGGTTTCAATTGAAACAGGAATTCAAAACTCAGGCCTCGCCTTGGCACTGCTATTTAATCCCAATATTTTTGACCCACAAATTGCCATCGGCGGTATGACTTTTATTGCTGCCTGGTGGGGAGCATGGCACATTGTTTCTGGTTTAACACTTTCACTGTATTGGGGCGGTTTTAAGCTCAATAAAGCAGAACAAGAAAACCTGTAAAGGTTTTCACTTTCAAAAAGTTATTTAAGAATTTCTCTAATGTAGTTCTATAGAATTAAAAGAAACCGATTACAAACGCTTACAAACGACTAATATCGTTACTATACGTCATAATTTGTACTCAAAAAAGAAAATAACACATATTTTAGAGCAGTTTATGTGCTCGTTTTATGTTGTTTAGTACTTTTATGCACATTATGAAAGACGAAAGGCGGCTAACTATCATTATGATAGTTAGCCGCTAGTTACAAGCAAGCCGAAGAAAAGACAACGACAGAATGAAATATTTGCTGCATAAAGTCAAAGAAGAAAAAGGAAAACTCAGCCCACAAAAGCAAGAGTGTTGCTGCCCTTCCCTGCAACCGTCCCTTCGCAGCAACACACCTGCTTTTTTGCACCAACTTCTGAATTGAAAATTCACATCTATTATTAGTCATTTCAAAGTCTATTTTGTCAGCCTCATTTAGAAAAATATAATACTTAAAATTCTGACAATTAATTTTGCATAGAAATTGGTTGTGAAATTAAACTTGAATGAAATGGTAAACTTGAATGAAATGGTTTTTAAAATCTCGAAAATATTGATTATTACTTTTGTATTCTTGATTTCTATAAATACAAATGCACAAAACAGTTTTGTATTAAGCGGTTTCGTAAAGGATGCTACTTCGGGTGAAGTTTTACCAGGTGTCTCAATCTTTGAAGAAAGTACCAATAATGGTACAACAACCGACGGAAATGGATTTTATTCTATAAAACTTAATAAAGGCGAGCACTACCTGACCATTAGCTTTTTGGGTTATGAAAAGCTTGTTAAAACAATAAATATTGCAAATGATATTAAACTGAATATTGTTTTGACTCCTTCTTCTATTCAATTAAAAAATGTAGTTGTAACTGCCGAAAAACCGAATGAAAATGTTACTTCAACGGAAGTCAGTACTGAAAAACTAAATATTGAACAAATTAAGAGAATTCCGATTGTGATGGGAGAAACAGATATTTTCAAGACTATACAAATGCTTCCGGGAATAAATAGTGTAGCCGAAGGGCGTGCTGGCTTTATTGTCAGAGGTGGTGGACTGGATCAAAATTTAATTTTGATGGATGAAATGCCATTATACTACGCATCACATCAAAGGGGATTGTATTCTGTTTTTAATGCCGCAGCCGTAAATGAAATGACCGTTTACAAAGGTGGAGTGCCTGCTCGTTTCGGTGGCAGAAGTTCTGCTGTATTGGATGTTAGAATGACAGATGGTGATTTCAAAAAAAGTTCAGGTGAAATCAGTCTAGGCCTTATCACTTCTAAGTTTTCATTTGAAGCTCCCTTAGTGAAAGATAAACTTTCTGTTTTTGTGGCAGGAAGGAGCACTCGCTGGGGCTTTGGGTATTGGTCTGACCAAACTAGGAGTAATTCTACTGATCCTAATGACAAGGGAGGTTTAACCGGCGGAAAAGGTGGAACAACTACAACTAGTGCTTTAACATTTTTTCAGCCCGAAGAGCGATGGTATGATTACAATACCAAAATAATCTGGAAAATTAATGATAAAAACCGTCTGACCTTCTCCGGCTATTACGGAAAAGACTTTGCCTATACCGAAGCGGGCCTAACCAATTGGGGTAATGAGGCCGGTCATTTAAAATGGGTTCACACTTTTAACGAAAATCTTTTTTCAACTTCTTCTTTAATTGTCAGTCGTTATAACACCTTTGGTGATGGAGGGCAGTACCAGTTTTACTCCGGAATTGGCACCTATAGTTTTAAGCAGAATTTCACCTACTATTCACCTAATAATGCAACCTGGCGATTCGGACTTCATAGCGAGTATCAGGATTTTAATCATGGCTCTTTAGTGGATGTAACCCTAGGAGATGCTGGCAAGTTTATGCCACCAATGCAAGGATTGGAAAGTGCCCTATTTTCGGAATATGAGAAAACTTTCAATAAAAAAATTGCTATTCATCTAGGAATAAGGTTGTCCATGTATAACCGTTTAGGATCGGGCCATACTACTGTTTTTGATGAAGAATCCAACGAAGAAATAAGTCGAACAGAATATTCGAGTTTTACAGATGTCATGGCTACATATATCAATCCCGAACCAAGAGCTTCTGTAACTTATATGATTAATAAAAAGAATTCTATCAAAGCATCATATAATCGAAATGCCCAATACTTAAGGTTAATGACGCTTGGTTCTGATATTACCTGGTACGACATCTGGATGCCGTCAACAGAAAATGTTGCTCCCATGATTACGGACCAAGTTGCAATGGGATATTTTAGAAACTTTTTTAACAATAAAATTGAGTTATCAACTGAAGTATATTACAAATATCAAAAAGGTGTTTCAGATTTTGAAGATGGTTTACACAATTATCTAGTGAATAATCTGGAAGCCTATGTCGCTCAAGGAATAGGTAGGTCTTATGGATTTGAAATTTCCGTTGAAAAACCAAAAGGTGATTTTACAGGAAGAATAAGTTATAATTTAGGCGAATCTTTATGGGAAATTGATGCGGTAAATCAAGGTCGCCCATATCATAATATGTTCGACATTACACACAGTTTGAATTCTCAATTCAGCTATAATCCGTCTAAGGTTAAGGGATTAAAAGATTTTACTTTCTCGCTAAATTTTGTTTACTACACCGGACGCCCAGTAACTTTACCTGAGAATTACTATTACATTGGTAATGTTGCCATGCCTTATTGGGAGGCCAGAAACCAGTATCGTCTGCCTGATTATCACAGAATGGATATCGGCATCAAATATGAGCCTAAATCTCTTTCTTTTAAAACTAAAAAGAACAATCGTAAATTTCAACCAAGTTTGGATATTTCACTTTACAATATTTACAACAGAAGAAATATTTTCACAATAGATATGGTCAACAATGGGTCAGGTAAAGGCGGGACCGATCCTTCGAGTGTTTTTTCTGCTCAAGGCAGAAGTACTTTTGGATTTGTTCCTAGTTTTCAGTTTAATTTAAAATTTTAATATATGAAGAAATTAATAATAGCAATCGCAATAGTATCAGTAATTAGTTCTTGCAGGAAAGGTTTGCAGGAGGAGTTAATACCAATGGATTTAACCGTAAATAACATTGGAACTATTACCGTAATTGATGCCAAAATTGAGATGGACGCTTCGGCGTTGGTTCAGATATCCTATTCTGAAGATATTAACGCAGCATTTACTCCAAGTCCGAATTATGAAACAAATGCAATCATCGGAATCAGCGATGGCATTTCTTCGGAGCAACTCACCTACATAGGCAAGGGAGTTTATAGGGGAAGTTCCATTTTAGGAGAAGTAGGAAACACATACAGCATTACTATTGATATTAATGGCACGATTTATAATGCTGTTTCTACCATGCTTCCACCTGCTACTTTGAGAGATATCACTTTAGCTCCCTATGAGGTAGCTGACAAAGATGGCAAAAGCTATACAGCTTATACTGAAAACTGGATAGTGAATGACCCGTCTGCCACACGAAACCGATACTTATTTGAATGGTGGACGAATGGCGTACATAATGAAAGAATGGATTGGGCCATTGATGATAATCGTGTTGTTAACGCAAATGAGGGTCTATTTTTAGGTAATATAACAAGAGATGTTTATGAGGGTGAAACAACAACTTTTCGGGTTGCGGAAATAGACAAATCGACATACGATTATTTCAATATGTACGAAAAGATTGTAAGAGGAATTGCTAGTGCCGGAGATCAAACCCCTTACAATCCGGTTTCAAGTTATGGCCCCGGTACAGTCGGAAATTTCAGAGCTGTGGCGTTTTCGTCTTATACTGTTAAACGTTAAATTATTAGAGGGCTAATGAAAAATAGTTCTTATTCACATGAGAATAATTTTAATAATAGTTATTACTTGTAAATTAGCTTTGAATGAATAAATCTGACAGATACTACATTCTTATAATTCTTCTTTCAGGATTCCTATTATCAATTTTGCTGAACCTGAAATTAATATGGTATTTTGTTGATTTATTTAGTAATAAAGCAATATCAGAATTTTCTTTTGAAGAAAATGGTAAACTTGATTATAGTATTCAGCAAATATGCAGTCAGTTTGTTGTTTTTTTCTTAATAGGTTTCTTTAATTTCTTTTTGAAAGACAAAGTTTTCAAACAAATTACAATTAAACCAATATTGAATGTCCTTTTCGTTGTGATTGCTAATCTGTTTATTATTTTTCTTTTAGCATTGCTACAGTACATTTTATTTAAAACTAAATATCCAGGCAAGGGTGTTCTAAGCATATCCTATTACTTCTGGAAAGATCTTTTTGTGTACGTCATAGCAATCCCATTTGCCTACATACTTAGAATGAATAAAAATCTAAAAGAAACTAGGAGGGATAATCTGAATTTAAAAACAGAAAAGGCAAAGGCAGAACTAATCTCTTTGAAAGAGCAATTGAGTCCTCATTTTTTCTTTAACACCCTAAATTCGCTAAGTGCTATAATTCGAACTGCTGAGAAAAGTGATAGCCTTGAATTTGTTGAGAAACTTTCTCAGGTTTACCGATATATTCTTGATAGTGGGAACAATAATCTTGTGAGCATAAAAGAAGAAATAGATTTTTTAAATGATTATTGCTGGTTGTTGCATAAAAGATTTGGCAATAATTTTAGTATTGATAACATGATCCACAGCAATGTGTTGGATTATAGGATACCACCATTGGCATTGCAGGTATTACTTGAAAATGTAGCTAAACACAATAAGCTTCTTAGTTCAAACCCGGTTAAAATATCCATAGAAGATACTACAGACTTTATTTACTTTAAAAGCGAATTGAGAAGGAAAGAAAATGTTTTAAGTCATGGTTCAGGACTAAGTAACCTAAACAAAAGATATCAGATATTGTGCGGTAAGGAATTAGAAATTATGGATAAAAATGACAAATTTTGTGTTAAAATTCCAATTATTAAATGAACGTTATAATTATTGAAGATGAGATAGGTGCAAGGCAAAATATGATTGCTATTTTCAATGAATTGAAAATTGAAATCAATGTCACGGCATGTCTTGAGAGTATTGAAGAAGCAGTTAATTGGATTAAATCAAACCCAAAACCCGAACTTGGCTTTTTCGATATTCAACTTGCAGATGGGGTTTCATTTGAAATATTTAACAAAACGGACGTGTCATTCCCCGTGGTATTTACAACCGCTTTTGATGAATATGCAATCAGAGCTTTCAAAGTAAACAGTATTGATTATATTCTAAAACCGATTAAAAAATCAGATGTTGAATTTGCTCTCAAAAAATATCAGCATTCACAAAAGCAATCCGCTACAGATAAAAAACTTTTAGATGTCATCCATACTTTAAATAACAAGGCTGACTCAAAAAAGAAAACCATTTTAATAAAAAAATATGATGGCTTCATTCCTATTCCTGTTTCTGATTTTGCTTTGTTCTTAATTGAAAACGGAATAGTTTATGGACTGACTCATAAGGAAGAAAGGTATGTTATTAACGAGACTTTAGATCTTTTAGAAAACCAGTTAAACAATACTGATTTTTTCAGGGCTAACCGACAGTTTATTGCATCAAGAAAAACTATCATTGAAGTAAGCAATTATTTTAATGGGCGATTATTATTGAAAACAAAACCAAAAACAGAAGAGCAAATATTAATAAGTAAAGCAAGAGTAAATATATTCAGGCAATGGTTAGAGATGTAAAATCCTTTCGCACGACATCCCTTCGCTTTCAGGCACATTTGGCATTCACACATGGCTTGCCCTCAATCCAAAAATACCAAAAGAGCCTTCAAGCCCGTCCCACTCCAACGCCTGGGCTGAAAAATAATAGCAAAAATTAACAACAGAATAACGAAATACAAGAATGGCCAGCTTGTAACACGGTATATAAAACATTTGGCGAAAAGTGCTAATTTTAAGGGCAGTACATTTAATAAACTTTGTAACGGTTTGATAGTCAATCGCTTTGAAATGCCAAACGTTTCATATACCCATCCGTTAGCAAACATTTCAACATGACAAAATTCATTATTCTCATATTGCTCATTTCATCATTCAATCTTTCCTTTGGACAAGTGGATACGGTTACTGTCGATGGCATTCGTGTAATTGTTGGAAAAGAAGTGACTGTAGCATGTGAAACAATTAAAAAGAATAATAAAATCTATCACAGACAAATAGGTGCAACTTTTCAACGAACCGTATTAGCAAGTGGTTGGTTCAAGCAAGTAAATGATAGTTGTTACCAAAGTGTTTGGATTGGTCTGATGATTAAAAACAAATTTTATCAAAATACAAATGATGTGTTTATAAAGTATAAAAAAGGAAAGCCTTACAGAGGAAGGATAAATGAAAATGACGGAGAGTATAAATTAATTGGACGCTGTAAGAAAGGCATTCCATCGGGCAAGTTCATCATAAAGAATAGTGAAAATGAAGTATTGTGGGAAGGAGTAATCACAATTAAAAATGAATAAAAACATTTGCTAACACGGTATATAAAAAATAGCGGGTTCAGTGCTTCATCCTAGATTTGGCAAATTAATGAAGTTCAGTAATTAACCGAAAGTTTCGGTATTTTAAACCCCTACTTTTCATATACTAAACGTTGGCATTAATACGGTACGATAAAGGGACATAGTTTACAAAGTTAAAGGGACATCCTTTACACTTTTTTAGGTTGAAATTTGACATAAAAATCAAATTATTATGCCTTGGAAAGAAACAACAACTATGGAACAAAAAATT
>Ga0222664_1000613_pt1 | contig 18089 bp, 29 predicted proteins | sample AntAcemetagen604_FD_181147 | JGI IMG/M metagenome (GOLD analysis project Ga0222664, IMG submission 181147) | Saline water microbial communities from Ace Lake, Antarctica - #604 | ecosystem: Environmental > Aquatic > Non-marine Saline and Alkaline > Saline | place: Antarctica: Ace Lake...
AGCCAACGATGATTTGGTTGACTCGACAACACTAGCACTAGCAAGATTTAGGCAGGGTGGGTTTATTCGCTTGCCAAGTGATGAGGAAGATGATATACAGATGTTTAAAGGTCGTAGCCAAAAAAGGCATTATGCGTTATGATATGGTTTATAAAAAATGTATGGAAATTTTTTAAAGGTGTCAATATTTTTTTATTGATAATATGGTATTTAGTAGAGATACAGATTGAAAAATTACTCGGGAAAAGATAATGGCAGACGTAGATAAAGGATTATATGCAGCCCCAATGGGCTTAGAGGAAATGGCTGAAAACGAAGAGGCTATTGAGATTGAGATAGAAGACCCAGAGAGTGTGACAATCACTGCTGGTGGTACTACATTAATCATTGATCCCGATGCTATGGAAGACGAGGAGTTTAGTCAAAACTTAGCGGAAGAACTGTCTGAGCAATACATGGCAGAATTATCCTCTGACTTATTAGAAGATTTTAGTAATGATGTAAACTCAAGAAAAGACTGGCTAGAAACTTATGTTGATGGCTTAGAACTATTAGGACTTAAAATAGAAGAAAGGTCCGAACCGTGGGAAGGCGCATGTGCTGTCTATCACCCACTACTCTCCGAAGCACTTGTCAAATTCCAAGCTGAAACCATGATGGAAACCTTTCCTGCTGCAGGCCCAGTGAAGACATCTATTATTGGTAAAGAAACACCTGAGTGTTTAGAAGCTGCTGCGCGAGTACAAGAAAACATGAACTACCAGTTGATGGATATGATGCCTGAGTATCGTCCTGAACATGAAAGAATGCTATGGGGTCTTGGTTTATCAGGCAATGCATTTAAGAAAGTTTATTATGATCCAACATTAGAACGTCAAGTATCACTATTTGTCCCTGCTGAAGATATTGTGGTTCCTTATGGCGCATCTAACTTAGAAACAGCTGAGCGTATTACTCATGTCATGCGCAAGACTAAACAAGAAGTATACAAGTTACAACAGATGGGTTTTTACCGTGACATAGAACTCGGAGATCCTGACTATGATTTAGATGAAGTAGAGAAAAAGATTGCAGAGCAAATGGGCTTTGATGCTACTAATGATGATAGATTTAAAATACTAGAAATGAACGTTGACCTTGACTTAGAAGGTTTTGAGGATGAAGACGATGGAGAAAAAACCGGCATTGCATTACCTTATATTGTAACGATAGATAAAGGTACTTCTGAGATATTATCTGTTAGACGTAATTGGAATCAGTTTGATGAGCAACAAAAACGCCGTGAACATTTTGTTCATTATGGATACATCCCAGGATTTGGTTTTTATTGTTTTGGTCTGATCCATTTAATTGGGGGTTTCTCAAAATCAGGAACCATGTTACTAAGACAGTTAGTAGACGCAGGGACATTATCTAATCTTCCAGGTGGTTTTAAAGCCAGAGGCTTACGTATTAAAGGTGATGATACACCAATTGGACCAGCTGAGTGGCGTGATGTGGATGCACCATCAGGAACTATCCGTGACAATTTGATGCCATTACCATACAAAGAGCCTAGCCAAGTACTTGCAGGTTTGATGGATAAAATTATTGAAGAAGGACGACGCTTTGCTTCTGCTGCAGATATGAAAGTATCGGATATGTCAGCTAACTCTCCCGTAGGTTCTACCCTTGCTATCCTTGAGAGAACACTAAAAGTTATGTCCGCAGTCAATGCGCGTATCTATTACTCAATGAAGAAAGAGTTTGGTCTACTTAAAAATATTATTAGAGACTACACCGACCCTAATTACCGCTATGATCCGGCTACAGGCACTCCCGGCGCTAAACAAGACGACTACAATAAAGTTAACCTTATTCCAGTAGCTGATCCTAATGCTGCAACGATGGCACAGAAGGTTGTGCAGTATCAAGCTGTTATGCAAATGGCACAGCAGAACCCGGATATCTATGACTTACCTGAACTTAATCGTCAGATGCTTGAAGTGTTAGGTGTTAAAAATATTAATAAGCTTATCCCTAATAAAGAAGATGTTAAGCAGGTAGATCCAGTATCAGAAAACATGAACATTATTAATGGTAAACCGGTTAAAGCATTCCTTGACCAAGACCATGAAGCACATATGGCGGTTCACTTAGCGTTTGCTGGTGACCCTAAAATTAGAGAACTTGTTGGCCAAAGCCAGAAAGCAGGGATGATACAAGCAGCGATGGAAGCTCATGTTTCAGAACACATTGCCTTCCAGTACCGACTAGAAATTGAGAAACAACTCGGTGTACCGTTACCTCCAAGTGATGAAGCATTACCTGTTGATGTTGAGAATGAAGTAGCTAGGCTTACTGCTCCAGCAGCAGAGAAATTATTACAGTCTAATACTGCTGAGGCTCAACAAGAAAAAGCTCAACAGCAAGCGCAAGATCCTATCTTACAAATGCAAAAAGCTGAACTACAAATTAAACAAGAAGAAGCGAAAGTTAAAGCTCAAAAAACTATGGCTGATATAGAGCTAGACAAAGCCAAGCTTAAATTTGAAATTGATAAAGCTACTGTTAGCGCACAAAAAGATGTGATGTTAGAACAAGCTAGAATGGAAACACAGAAAGAGATTGCTGGGGCTCAAATAGGTGCTAAAGCAGAGATGGAGCAGAAACAAATAAATACTAAAGAAGTATTAGAAGGTGCAAAATTAGGCGCGGCAGCTGTTAATAAACAAAAAGATATTAACCTCCGCGAAAAAGAATCTCAGTTGCGTAATACAACTAAGGTAAAAGAAACAAAACTCAAGGACGATAACATCAACTAAACGAAAGGAACATCATGAAAGAAACGCTTATGCTTCTATCAACCCGGATAGAAGAAAGACGCAAAGAGTTATTAGAAAGTATGGGTGCAGGAACTGCTAAAGATTTTGGTGGTTACCAACACGCGTGCGGCGAAGTTCGGGGATATCTAATAATACAAAATATGATTTCAGAAGCTATTCGTACGCATGAACACGAAGAAGAAAATTTTGATAGCAGCCCAACGGACAGCGTGGTGAAAAAATGAATAACACCATCGCAACTCCAGACAAAAAAATAGTCTCCATTTCAGGAGCTCCTATTAAAACAAAAAACACATCCACTAAAGAAGGCGTTAAGCTAACTGAAGAAGAGGCTATAGCGAAAGCAGCAGCTCAACTTCCTGACGTTAAAGGCTATCGTATTTTATGTATGGTACCTGAAGCAGAAGAAGCTTATGAAAGTGGCTTAATTAAATCCGATTCTGCCAAATATATAGAGGAACATTCTACAGTTGTTTTATTTGTTATGCAGTTAGGTGATCTTTGTTATAAAGACGAAGCTCGTTTCCCTACAGGCGCTTGGTGTCAAGAAGGTGACTTCGTTATCACACGTGCTTACGCAGGGACTAGAATCAAAATTCACGGAAAAGAATTCCGCATTATAAACGACGATACCGTAGAAGCAGTGGTCGATGACCCTCGTGGCTACGAACGCGCATAGGAGAATAGCATGGCTGAAATAATTAATGAAATGCCTGATGAACTAGAAATGGAAGGTGATGAATTAGAAGTAGATTTAGACGAAGGTAAAAAAGAGACTAAAGGTACAAAGTCTACTGCTGATGTAGAGCGAGTACAACAAGCACCTAAGCAAGAAGAAATGGAGTTAGAAATTGAAGAGGAGGATGATACCCCTCCTGAAGATAGGAACAAAGAACCTTTACCAGAAAAAATAGTTAAGGAACTTGAAGAGGATAATCTAGAAGACTATTCGGACCGCGTTAAACAAAGGATGGCTCAGCTTAAAAAAGTTTATCATGATGAACGTCGTGCTAAAGAAGAAGCAGGTAGGGAAAAGGAAGAAGCCATTGCTTATGCACAAAAGGTGTATCAGCAAAACCAAAAGCTTCAGACCACATTAAGTTCAGGTGAAGAAGATTACCTTAAAACATTAATAGGCTCTGCTGAAAAAGAACTTGCTTTAGCTAAGCGCGATTATCGAGAAGCTTATGATTCTGGAGATACAGATAAAATTGTTGAGGCTCAAGCTTTAATGAACAGTGCTCAATATAAATTGTCACAAGCTAGTAACTTGAAGCCACAATATAAGGCTTCACAAACACCTCAAAATAGTGTACAGTCACCACAAGAAGTGACTCGACCTAGAGCACCCCAACCAGATGCCAAAGCTCAGGCTTGGCAGGCCAAAAACCAATGGTTTGGTAAAGACGAAGAAATGACATCTTTAGCTTTAGGAGTTCACGAAAGATTAGTCAGGAGTGGAATACAACCTACTTCTGAAGAATACTACCTTCGTATAGACGAAACGATGCAAAAACGATTCCCCGAGAACTTTGAAATTGATCTCGTGGAAACTTCGTTGGAACCGGGAAGACCCGCCCAACGCAAACCTTCGAATGTAGTTGCTCCGGCCTCGCGTAGTACCGCGCCTAGAAAAGTACGTTTGTCTAAAACACAAGTTGCTTTTGCTAAGAAGCTTAAGTTAACTCCGGAACAATATGCAAGAGAAATGATAAAATTGGAGAACGCAAATGGATAAAGTTATCAAAAGAACTGACCGAGATTTAGAAGTAAGAGAAGAAAGCCTAAAAGTAAAGAAGTGGCAACCTGCATCATTACTGCCCGAATTTAAACAGCAGCCAGGTTTTGACTATCGATGGATTAGGATTTCCTTACTTAATGAACCCGATAACATGAACGTCTCTTCAAAAATGCGTGAAGGCTGGGAACCGGTGCGGCATGCGGATCACCCAGAGATATTAATACATAGAAACCCTAACTCTCAGTACCAAGAAGGTGTTGAAATTGGTGGTTTATTACTATGTAGAGCTCCTTCCGAGTTGATGGACCAAAGACGAGCGTATGTAAATGAAAAAACACGTGCTCAAACTGAAGCAGTAGACTCATCATATTTGAATCAAAATGATCCACGTATGCCTAAGTTTGCTGAAGGTCAGGAAAATGGTCGATCGTTTGGTAAGGGAAATAAGTAAAAATAATTAGGAGAAACAATCATGGCTTCAACAGCTAGTCCTTACGGACTTAAAGCGGTAAACCATGTAGGCGGTACCCCATATGCGGGTTCTACACGCTTACTATCGATTGCTTCTGGATACGCTACAAATCTTTACAACGGTACTATCGTTCAAATTGGAACAGACGGAACAATACAACTAATGCCTAGCATTGGTTCAGCCGCTGATCCTTTTGACGCAGGTACAATTGGTGTATTTGTAGGATGTACATATTCAGATCCAGTCACAAGTGTATTAACATTTAATCAGTATTGGCCAGCAAGCACAGTAGCAGCAGATGCGAAAGCATACGTTGTTGACGATCCTGATGTAGTATTTATGGTTCAAGCTGATGCAGCAGTTGCACAAACAGGTTTAGGTGGTAATGTACCTTTAGCTGAAGTGCAATCTGGTACAACAGGATCAACAGTAAACGGTAATTCTGATATTGCAGCAGATGCTACTTATGCAGCTACTGACGGTATTGCATTACGAATTGTTGATTTTGTAGATTCACCAACTTCAACCGTGGGCGATGCGTTTACAGACTTACTCGTTAAGTTTAATCCTGTAGCACATTCATATACTAACCCTACTGGTGTAGGCGATTAATTTTAGGAGAATAAAACATGGCAATTTCAAGAGCCCAGCTCCTAAAGGAGCTATTACCAGGACTTAACGCGCTATTCGGTTTAGAGTATGCACGTTATGGCGAAGAGCATAAAGAGATTTACGAAACTGAATCTTCAGACCGTTCTTTCGAAGAAGAAACAAAACTAGCTGGCTTCGCTGCAGCACCTCTGAAATCTGAGGGAGCAGCAATTGCGTATGATAACGCACAAGAAGCTTTTACAGCACGTTACAACCACGTGACTATTGCTTTAGGATTCAGTTTAACTGAAGAAGCAGTTGAGGATAATCTATATGATTCATTGTCAGCTCGTTATACTAAAGCACTTGCACGATCAATGGCTAACACTAAGCAAGTTAGAGCGGCTAACGTTCTTAACAACGGCTTCAATGCCGGCTTTGCAGGTGGTGACGGTGTATCATTGTTTAACGCAAGCCATCCATTAGTATCAGGTGGTGTTAACAGTAATACACAAGGTGTTGCTACAGACTTGAACGAAACAGCATTGGAAAATGCAGTTATTCAAATCGCAGCATGGACCGATGAGCGTGGCTTACTAATTGCGTCTAAACCACGTAAGTTAGTTATTCCACCAGCACTTCAGTTCGTTGCAACTCGTCTATTAGATACAGAGCTTCGTGTAGCTACTGCAGATAATGACATCAACGCATTAAGAACTAATGGTGCAATTCCAGAAGGTTATACAGTAAATCACTTCTTAACAGACGGTGACGCTTATTTCCTAACAACTGACGTTCCTAACGGTATGAAGCATTTTGAAAGAACACCGCTTACTACTTCTATGGACGGAGATTTTGATACTGGCAATGTACGTTACAAAGCCCGTGAAAGATATTCATTCGGTTGGTCTGATCCATTAGGTATGTGGGGTTCAGCAGGTGCATAACTTGCTACTCTCTAGCGCTTAGTTTTCATAGTTCTGAGCGCTATCCTCCTGAAAAACCCGGCACCTCTCAGCTGGGTTTTTCTTTATCTAAAACTCATGAATATGCTTAGGGCACAAACTAAATAGATAGATATAATTCTCTTATCAGCTTCATGCTGAAATCTAACTTAAGGAGATTCTATTATGTGGACAACACCATCAGCAACAGAAATGAGATTTGGTTTCGAAGTAACCATGTACGTAATGAACAAGTAAGTGATATAATTGTTTAACGGGGAGCATTTAACGCTTTCCATTAAAACTTATTATCTATCCGGTCCGGTGGCTTGGAAACAGCCTGAGCCGTTTAAAAGAGATAATATTTTAAAAGAACCAACACTAAGGGGCTTCGGTCCCTTTTTTGTTGTATAATAATGTAAAACCGTGTACCATTAATTATCTGGGTAAAACCAGCTTATCATGACTGCCCCAGCAGACGCATACACGACAGATAAGCTTAACTTTGTATGGAGAAATTCAAATGTCTAGAACCACATTTTCAGGACCAGTCGTGTCCCAAAACGGCTTTATCACAGACCACGCAACAGCCTCATCAATTAATGCAACTGCAGTAGCAACTGCGGCACAAGTAGCCACAGGTTATATTGATTCAACATCCGCAGCAGCTACAAGTATTACATTTCCAACTGGAACTCTTTTAGGCGCTGAATTACAAGCAACTGCAGGAACAGTTTTTGAATTAGTAGTTGATAACACAGGCGGTGCATCGCTCGTAACAATGGTAGTTGGAGTTAACGCAATTATGTCAGACGCTGCTACTACTACTGCAGCCTCTTTCGGTGATTTAACTATTGCCTTCGGCGTTACAGGTATGGCTCGGTATACTTTATTATTTAGTAGCGCTACTGCTTATACAATAACCCGTACTGCTTAATAGGAGAACGATATGCAAGGAGATATTTGGGCAGTAAACCCCTCCGTAAGTGCTACGTTCTATAGAGCGGCTGATTCTATTGCAGGTGCTGGTGCTATTACACTGTTAACAACAGACGCGGGTCCTAACGGCGTTGGATATAAGATACTTATTACTTCCGCCGGTGATGATACAGGAATTACTTTCACTGTCACAGGCACAAAAGTGGGCAACTTAACAAGTCATGTACCCGCAGTTGAAGTTATTACTGGCGCAAACGCAACGACTGCTGCCTCTACAAACTATTGGGCATCAGACATTAGTATAGTAGCTAGTGGCGCATCAGCAGGGGATGTTAGTATAGGCACTACAGGCGATGTAGCGCTACCTAGAACCCGCATTAAGGCCTTCTATGTATTATGTAGTGCGTCTGCGGGAAGTTTAAAAGTTAATATAAATGGTCTTACCACCGGTAATAATACCGTCTTTGATGTATCAACTCCTGCGGGAGCTACATTAGTTCAAGACTTACTATTAGCTGGTAATGGTATTTTAACTGCTAGACAAAACAATGACTATGCAGTTGTAGTACCAACTAATCTTACAGACTACACATTGTTCTGCGGATAAGTTATGGAACCTGAGCCCTCCAAGTCAATGCAACAACGTTTAGAAGAATTGAAGCGTTGGTTTGAAGCTCAACAGGACTGTGTATAGTGGCAGACGCGAAAAAAAGAGGAATGGGGATTAAAACTTCGGTTAAGTCTGGTAATTTTAGAAAGACTAAATCCGGCGCGGGTATGACAACGAAAGGAGTAAAAGCCTATCGTAAAGCTAATCCGGGCAGCAAGTTAAAAACCGCCGTAACAGGAAAAGTCAAAGCTGGCTCTAAAGATGCAAAGCGACGCAAGTCATTTTGTGCAAGAAGTGCAGGGCAAATGAAAGACTTTCCTAAAGCAGCTAAAGACCCTAATTCAAGATTAAGACAAGCACGTAAACGATGGAAATGTTAAAAATGGATGAATCGACAAAACAATTATTAGACGCCACGTCTATCTTTACCGCTATAGGATCACTGCTTTCGTGGTTACCTCATATAGCTTCACTTTTCACTATTGTATGGCTTGGTATTCGCATATGGGAAACTCCTACTGTGCAAAAGATAGTAGAGAAAAGACGGGTAGCAAAAACTAAAAAGGCAATTAACGATGCCCGCAAAAAGTAAGAAGCAAAAAAAGTTTATGCAAGCGGTGGCTAATAACCCAGAGTTTGCTAAAAAGGTAGGGGTTAAACAAACAGTAGGAAAAGAATTCACTAAGGAGAAAGACATGAAGAAAGTTAAGAAAATGATGGGCGGTGGTATGACAGCTCCGGGTATGGCAGGAATGGCTGGTGCTCAAGCAATGGACCCCAGAATGAAAATGGCAATGGAAGCTCAAAGACAACAAGCGGCTATGGGTGGCATGAAAGAAGGGGGTAAGGTTAAAAAAGGTAAAAGTACGGATAAAAGTACTGTGTTATTTAATAAAGTTAAAAATGAAGTTAAAAAATCAACAGGGCCTGAGAAAAATATAAGTGCAATGACATCAGCGAGAATGGGTGCGAAAAATAAAATGAAAAAAGATTTTGTTTCAGGTTATGGAAGAGTTTATGACATGGAAGAAAAAAGAAAAAATGAATACAAAACGGGCTCTAAAAATGTTAAACCTAAAGCTATGAAAAAAGGTGGAGCAGTTAAAGGTTCCGCATCTAAACGAGCTGATGGTATTATAACTCAGGGCCACACACGTGGTCGCATGGTCTAAGGAGAACTAGAATGTCAAAAGCATCAGAAATATTAAAAAGAATTAAGGACGCTAAGAACTACGTAAAGAAAAAAGCAAAAAGTTTTGGGGACGGTGCTCCTAAGAAAAAAACTAAGCCTAAAGCTAAATCAAATGGGATGAACGCGGAACAGAAGAAAGCGTTAAAAGAAACCCAAGCTCGTAATAATTTAAATAAGCCTAAAGCTAAGCCTAAAGCTAAGCCTAAAGCTAAGCCTTCAGCACAAAATAAAGCTACTAATACTAACAAAGCTAACACCGGCGGTTCTAACGCTCCAATGAAAGATAAAGGTAAAGCTAAAGTTCAGCCTAGACAACTTGATTTTAATAAGGCTAAAAAATCTGTTGTAGGTATTGCAGGTGCAGGTGCAGGTGCAGGGTATTTAGCAGGTAGAAATAGTGGTAGTAAGTCAGCTCCTACTAAATCAGCTTCTACTAAAGGTAATGGTGGATCACAAAGAACAGCTCCTAAGTATGTAGAGCCTAAAGGTGGTAACATTGCTTCTAGAACTGACAACTCAGACGGGTCTAAAGTAGGACCTAACATGAGCCAAGTTAATAAACCTAATGCTAATAAACCTGATGCTAATAAACCAGAAAGGCGTAAAGGACCTAGTGGACCTACTATGACTTCTATGGGTAGACCAAGTACCGGACCTAAACCTACAAACAAAGATGAGAAAGTTGATCTTAAGAAACGTGGACCTAGTAGACCAAGCATGACCGGGTTTAGGCATGGTGGAGCTGTTGGTGCCACTAAGATGGGTAAGGTTAGAACTGCAAAACCTCGCAACATTAATGGTATTGCTAAACGAGGCTTAACTAGAGCGAAGCATAGATAATGAGAGCCTCTCGTGGCATGGGAATAATTAACCCTAAAAAAATGAAAGCTGGAGGCCAAGTTAAAGCCAAAGTTAACAAAGTCGTAAAGGGCTTAAAAAAAGCTTCTAAGACACATGCTAAACAAGCGAAGACTCTTGAGTCACTTAAGTTAAAAAAAGGTGGTGCTGTAAAAGACGCATGCTATAAAAAGGTAAAGGCGAGTTATAAAGTCTTTCCTAGTGCGTATGCTTCCGGTGCCATTGCTAAGTGTAGAAAGAAAGGTAAATAATGGCAGTCAGAAAAACAGCTAAAGGTGCTGCATTAAAACGATGGTTTAAAGAAGACTGGAAAGACGTAAAGACTGGCAAAGCTTGTGGTAGGAAAAAAGGTGACGGAAGAGCAACTCCGTATTGCCGACCTACTAAAAAAGTATCTAGTAAAACTCCAAAGACATCTGGAGAAATGACAGCAGCTGAGAAGAAGTCAAGGATAGCACAGAAGAAAAGACTCGGTCAGCCAGCAGGGAAGCCGCGTAGAGTAGCTTCACTTAGAAAGAAAAAGACAACTAGGAAAACATAATGGCTACAACAGATACACATAATTTTAATCTAGATTTAAACTTGCTTGTTGAAGAGGCATTTGAACGATGCGGATCAGAGCTAAGAACAGGATATGATTTAAGGACAGCTACACGTAGCTTGAACTTATTAACTATTGAATGGGCTAATCGGGGAATCAACTTATGGACTGTGGAGCAAGGAGAGATACCACTAGTTGCCGGAACTGCCACTTACAATTTGCCCGCGACTACCATCGACCTCATGAGCCAAGTCATAAGAACTGGGTCTGGAACAACTCAGTCAGATATAGCTATCTCGAGGGTGTCAAATCCTACCTACGCGTCCATACCGAGTAAGAATGACACGGGCAGACCAATACAAGTCTATATAAATAGACAAGCAGAGATTCCTACAGTCACTATGTGGCCTATTCCTGATACTACTCAGCCTTATACTTTTGTATACTGGATGCTGAAAAGAATAGATGATGCAGGTACCGGGGTTAACACACAACACATACCCTTTAGGTTCTTACCTTGCTTGGTTGCAGGACTAGCTTATTACCTAGCAATAAAGATTCCAGAAGCTGGGGATAGAGTGCAGTTTTTAAAACAAGAATATGAAGAGCAGTGGTTACTCGCATCTACTGAAGATAGAGAAAAAGCTACACTAACTATTGCACCAAGAAGTTCATACGTATAAGGATAATAAAATGGCAGACCCAAAAAAAGAAAAGATGACTCCAACTCAAGAAGCATATGCAGAGGGTATAAGAACTGGAAAAAAAGCACCTGTTATAAGAAATATGGCTAAGGGATTATCTAAAGCAGTATCTACACCTAAAGAAAAAAGAATGATTGATAAGGGTTATAGTGATATACGCAAAGCTGTAGAAGCAGAAGCTAAAAGAAAGAGGGTGAAAAAAGCTGCTGGAGGCATGTTAAAAGCTGCACCAAATAAAGGGGTTACAAAACTACCTAAAGATGTACGAAACAAAATGGGCTTTATGAAAAAGGGTGGAGCAGTACACACTATGCCCGACGGCTCTAAAATGAAAGGCGCTAAACACGGAATGAAAGCTGGTGGATATGTATTAAGTGCTGAAGACAAAGAAAGAAAGAAAATATTTGAGTCCTCACCCCCTGCAAGAAGAAAGGCTGCAAAAAAGATGAAACATGGTGGTGCAGTTAAAGGCAAAAAATGTAGAATGGATGGCATAGCTGTTCGTGGTAAAACTAGAGCTAAACAAAGAAGCAAATAATGAGCAATAAGTACACCACTAATAAGAACGCACTTGCGGATTGTGATATTTGTGGCTTTCAATATAAACTAAAGACATTAAAAAGTTTATTTGTAAGAAAGACTAAGACAAACATATTAGCGTGTACCGAGTGTTGGAACCGAGATCAACCACAGAACATGCAGGGGATGTACCCGGTCGAAGACCCACAAGCTGTACGTGATCCACGACCAGATAAAAGTTTTACGGAAGCGGGACCATATAGTAGTAGAGATATACAATGGGGGTGGAACCCTGTAGGGTTTGCTAATCCTTTAGATTTACCCGGCATTCCAGATAATTTAGAGGGTGACGGAGAAGTAGGGACTGTGACCATAACAACAACTTAGGAGAAAGAAATGACTGAATATACACAACCACAAAATGTACCTATACCTAACGTAGCAGGTTACCCAGAGAAGAATGTTAAAACCACTGGCGTTGTAACAAGGGGTAACGGCGCAGCTACTAAAGGGAAAGTAGCTCGTGGCCCATTAGCATAAGGATAAGTAATGAATTACACAGAATTAATTGCAGCAATAGAAAGTTATACAGAGAATTCTTATTCTACTGCGGACGTAAATACGTTTATTCAAAACGCTGAGCAAAGAATATACAATACGGCGCAGTTACCTGATTTACGTAAGAATGTAACAGGGACTATGACTAGTGGGAATAAATACTTTTCTTTACCTTCTGATTGGCTATCTACTTTTAGTATTGCGGTGATTGACCCGGCAACCAATGCATATACCTTTTTACTAAATAAAGATGTTAATTTTGTTAGAGAATCTTTTCCTGATACTGATGCACCTTTTTATGGTAAGCCTGAGTATTACGCTATATTTGATGATACAACCATGATACTAGGACCAACACCTGATGCAAATTATGAATCTGAGTTACATTATTACTATTATCCTGAGAGCATTGTCATTGCTGGCACTTCTTGGCTTGGGAATAACTTTGATACTGCACTCCTTTATGGTTCATTACTGGAAGCAGCTGCGTTTATGTTGTCAGAACCTGATACAATAGCTAATTATACGGCTAGGTATCAAGAAGCAATGGGGTTATTAACTAACCTCGGTGAAGGTAAAAACCGACGTGATGCTTATCGAAGTGGACAAGCTAGAATTCCCGTTCCAGGTACAAGCCGTCGTATAGGATAATTTTAAATGAAAGGAATAAAATGGAATTAGGTAATATAGATTTTGAAGTACATACAACATCGGGTCGGGGTCATACACCAGAAGAAGTAGCAGAGTTTGCTTTAGATAAGATTATGTATGTTAGCAAGGATGCAAACCCTCTCATAAGAGAGCAAGCAGAAGCATTTAAGGGCTATATTAGACAAGTTCTGATAAAATACTTAAAACAAGCGGTGCAGTCAGACCGCACAACTTTAGCGAATCGATTGCGTGAAGCAGGACATTCAGATTTAATTAAAATTTTGGAGATTTAACATGGCAATTTCACAAGCAATGTGTACATCATTTAAAGTTGAGTTGCTTAGCGGCGGTCACAACTTTAATACAACAAACGTAGCACGAACTGTAAATACACAGGATACATTTAAAATCGCGCTGTTTACATCAGCAGCAACATTAGGTGCAACTACAACCGCATATTCAACATCAAATGAAGCGTCAGGTACAGGGTACTCAGCAGGTGGTAATACACTGGCTATATCACAAGTGCCTACAAGCACTTCAACTACTTCGTGGTTAGACTTTACAGACACAACTTGGTCATCAGCTACAGTTACTGCTAACGGTGCTTTGATTTATAATAGTAGTTATAGTGATACCTCTGTGGCCGTACTAGCATTTGGTGGGGATAAAACTTCAACTGCAGGTGATTTTACAATCGTATTCCCAACAGCTGATTCAACAAGCGCTATTATTAGAATCGCTTAAATAGGAGCGGTTAATGGCTTCGTCTGCTAGCTACGAAGGGTGGGGTAGAAATACCTGGTCGTCAGGGTCCTACGGTTCACCTATGATAGATGTTTTTGTAGACGCTGTGTCTGCAACTGCAACGCTGGGCGACGAAACTGTAAGTGCCGCTGCTAATATAAGTGTAAGTGGAGTATCTGCAACTACTCAACTAGGCACAGCGACCACTACAAGTAACAACACTATATCTGTTACCAGTGTTAATGGCACTGGGGCTATAGGTACAGTTAATGTTAGTATTATCTATAATGAAGAGGTTACCGGTGTTACTGGCACTGGAGCCGTAGGCACTCAAAGTTTAATAACTAATAACAATGTTTCTGTTACTGGATTAGCAGGCACTACACAACTTGGTACTGAAAGTGTAAATACAGGTCAAAACATTTTGGTATCAGGCGTATCTGCTACAGGCGAAACAGGTACAGTTAATATTGATGTAGCTTATGTAGGTTGGGGCGCTGGTCCTTGGAGTGAGGGCCCTTGGGGCACAGACACAATATTTATTCTTGTCAATGGTGTTAGCGCTACTGGGGCTGTTGGAGATGAAAGTGTTACTGCTGACGCTAATGTAACATTAACAGGGGTTGTAGGAACTACTCAACTAGGCACTGCCACAACAATAAGTAACAACACTATATCTGTTACCGGTGTTACTAGCACTGGAGCCATAGGCACAGTTGATGTTCAAGGCCAACAAAATATTAGCGTTACAGGTGAAGAAGCTACATCTGCATTAGGCACTGTAACAACAATAAGTAACAACAATATATCTGTTACTGGGTTAGTTGGCACAACACAGCTTGGTACAGCTACCGTCGAAGCCGACGCTAATGTAAATGTAACAGGTGAAGAAGCTACAGGAACTTTAGGTACCATATCGGTTGAGACCGACCAAGTTATATCTGTAACAGGCGTTCTTGGTACTATGCAGTTAGGTACGGCAGAAGTTGACGCTGCTGCAAATATAAGTGTAACAGGCGTTCTTGGTACTATGCAATTAGGTACTGCGACTGTGACTGGTGCAGCTAATATAAGTGTGACAGGGGTAAGTGCTACAGGCGAAGTTGGCAACAATATATTTACTTTAGTGTGGGGTGAAATAGATACATCACAAACCCCCAATTGGGTTAAAATTGCAGCATAAATATAAGGACAAGATATGTTAATTGAATCAAAAACGGAAAAAGATGGTAGAATAGTAAATAAATACGAAGTGCATTTAGAATGCGCTGAATGTGGCATGAATGTAGATGCCGAAGAATACAAATCAGGAACCTGCTCTGATTGTGGTGCCGCGTGGAATGGCAAGCAACATACCAAAGTTCACGTAACAAGTGTGCCTGCAAGCGGTGGAACTAGCTAATTAGGAGAAATAACAATGGCAAGCACATATTCAGATTTAAAATTTGAGCTCATAGGTACCGGCGAACAGTCTGGTACATGGGGCACTACTACTAATACAAATATTGGTACGGCAATCCAAGAGGCTATTACAGGCTCTGGTGATGTTACCTTTGCGAGCGGGGCGGTAGCACTTACCCTAACTAATTCTAATGCAGCCCAAACAGCCCGCAATCTGCGTCTTAACTTAACAGGTACATCAGGTGGGGCACAAAATTTAACGGTTCCTGATATTGAGAAGTTCTACCTTGTTAACAATGGTTGCGCCGATGCTATTACGGTTAAAAACTCTACCGGTGCTACCGTTGCAGTCCCCGCAGGTAAAGCCATGTTGTTGTTTAGTACTGGATCAGCGATTGTAGACGCGGTGTCACACATGTCTTCAGTAACCCTAACTACAGCTTTAGCTGTTTCATCAGGGGGTACAGGCTCTACAACAGCAGGTGGTGCTAGAACTAATTTAGGATTAGGTGCTTTAGCTGTATTAGCCCAAGTAGATACGGCTCAGATTGTTGATGATGCAGTAACAACTGCTAAAATACTAGATGCTAATGTAACAGATGCAAAAATAGCTACTATGTCATCTAGCAAACTATCAGGTGCTTTACCCGCTATTAGCGGAACAGCTTTAATAGGAATTGCAGTATTAGATAATTATTCTACATTTGTGAATTCAACTGAATTAGTTACAGTATCAGCAACAGCAGCAACAGGAACAATTAATTATGATACTAATACGCAATCAGTAGTTTATTATACAGCAGCCGCAGTAGGCGATTGGACTGTTAATTTTAGAGCATCAAGTGGTGATTCATTAAATTCTGTATTAACTACAGGAGAAGCTATTACCTTAGTTCATTTAGTAACTCTAACAGGTGCTGAATATAGAAATACAGTAGTTCAAGTAGATGGAGTAGGAATTACCCCAAAATGGCAAGGTGGTGCAGCGCCAACAGAAGGTAATATTAATAGTATAGACTCATATACTTACACACTAATTAAAACAGGAGATGCAGCATTTACTATACTTGCTGCTTTAACACAATATGCCTAGACTATCATCATTAGCAAATAATTCAGCTAGGGGTTTTGGGATGCTCACTTTTTTTGAGCCACCTTATGATGTTGATATTGAGTACCTCGTTATTGCTGGTGGAGGTGGTAATGTAGGACTTATGGCGGGAGGTGCTGGTGGGTATGTAGAAGGTTCAATCACAGTGGTAAACAATACTGTGACGACAGCAACTGTCGGAGCTGGACTTGGTGGTTCATCTGGGTCGGATAGCACTTACAACATTGTTACTGCTTATGGTGGGGGCAGTGGAGCGACTAACGGAGGCTCAGGTGGTGGTGGTGGTGTCACAAACGGTTCTTCAAATCAAGGTAACTCTATCCAGACAAGCCCAGTAGGGGGTACTGGATATGGATTTAGAGGTGGTAATAAAGTTTCTGGAGGAGGTTATGCTGGCGGTGGTGGGGGTGGTGCAGGTGCAGTAGGTGGTAACTGCCCAGCTTCCCTAGGTCGTGGTGGTGCTGGTGGTGCAGGTAGGTCTTCATCTATAACAGGTTCGGCTGTAACCAGAGCTGGCGGTGGCGGTGGGGGCTCAAACAGTGGGGGCAGTGGAGCGACTAACGGAGGCTCAGGTGGTGGTGGTAATGGGGGGCGAAATGGGAGCACACTTGCCACAAATGGTACAGTTAATACTGGTGGTGGTGGAGGTGGTCGGGACTCACAATCAGTAATTGGGGGTTCAGGTGTAATCATTCTGTCTGTAGCAACAGCAATCTACTCAGGGATAACTACAGGCTCGCCAACAGTGACAACTTCTGGAGCAAACACGATTATGGTATTTAATTCATCAGGAACATACACATCATGACACACTTCGCTAATATTATAGATGGTAAGGTAACGAATGTTATCGTTGCAGAACAAGAGTTCATCAATGCCTTACAGGGTGATTGGATTCAAACCTCATATAACACACATGGAGGGATTCATTACATTCCAAATTCAAACGAGCCTTCGCTAGACCAATCAAAGGCATTGCGAAAAAACTACGCTGGCAAAGGCTATACTTATGATGCCATTAGAGATGCCTTCATTCCTCCTTTACCATATCCTAGCTGGATATTCGTTGAAGATACTTGTAACTGGGTTTCACCTGTTGCAAAACCGACTGATGGGCTTCGTTATGAATGGGATGAATCAACACTAACTTGGAAAACTGAATAATGGCTAACGTAATACTTACTGGAGCTTTACCAGCTATTGATGTCGTTAAAATGAAATATCCTAAAGAAACTTAACAGTGCTTGTACTTTACTCTTTCTTCAGCTTATATACTCTTTGGGTATTCTATCTAGCGGTGATGTCACTGCTTAATGCAAATAAAGAAGGTACGATAAGTTTACCTGCTAAAATCTTTGGATACCCTATCATAATCATAGGTGTCATTTTAGATGCCATAGTTAATATCACGCTAATGAGTATATTGTTTTTAGAATTACCTAAAGAGTGGTTAGTTACTAAACGGTTAGCAAGTCATATTAAGTCAGAGAACGGATGGCGTAAGACGTTAGCTGCTTGGATATGCGTTAGTTTATTAGATGCTTTTGATAGCGACCATAGAGGACACTGCAGATAACCTTATTGTTATTCATTATGTTTATGATGCCTTTTGCATTACTGGGATTATTTATTAGCATAAAGCTAGTAACAAAGAAGAAAGCACCAATGGATACCAGTAACATAAC
>Ga0222664_1000614_pt1 | contig 18077 bp, 10 predicted proteins | sample AntAcemetagen604_FD_181147 | JGI IMG/M metagenome (GOLD analysis project Ga0222664, IMG submission 181147) | Saline water microbial communities from Ace Lake, Antarctica - #604 | ecosystem: Environmental > Aquatic > Non-marine Saline and Alkaline > Saline | place: Antarctica: Ace Lake...
TCCTAAGTTTTTTAAACTTATTTCATCTCCAGCTTCAACACCCATATGAAGTTCAAAAATTTTTGCCCTTTTAAATTGCTTCATCAAAGGCTCATCAATGTATTTTACGTGAGTTTGTACATCCCATTTAATTTTATTGTGGATGTTTTTCTCAATCATCAATTCCATTATTTGATAAGCTCTTGGCATATCAACAGTAAATATCTCGTCTCCAATATTGATAAATTCAGGCGCAGCAAAATCAATTAAAAATTCAAACTCCTCAATTACTTTTTTTGGACTTCTTTTTCTAGCAACTCTGCCATTGTGGTTTACACAAAACTGGCAGTTGAACGGACATCCTTTTTCTGTTTGTATGTAGTACATTTCTGCTTTGGGAAGCAAGTCCCAAGCAGGAAGAGGTAACCCTTCTTGATCTATAATATTTGGGCGGGGTGGAGTTTGAATTAATTCATCTAATTCATTTCTGTAAACCAATCCTTTAATTTGATTTAAGTTTATTAGGCCTTGCTTAAACTCAATTATTTCTTTTAAGGTAATTTCACCTTCACCTACAACTCCTATATCAAAAAACTCGAATTCTTGAAGGGTTTCTTTAGGTAATGTTGAAACATGAACACCACCAATTACAGTTAAAATATTTGGATTTAATTTTTTGGTAAGCGCTGCAAGGTATGCAGCAGGTTTAATTTCACTTGTAAAGGCTGTTAAACCAATAATATCAGGAGAAAAGGCATCAATTATTTTTATAACCTCCTTAAAGGTTAGTCTTTGGTATTTAGCATCAACTACCTTTATTTCCACTTCTATATTTTCTCTCAAATAACCAGCTAAATGAGCAAGGGCAGTTCTTACATATTTTGGTTCATCAGACCAAGGTTCAATAACGTTAATTACAGGAGGGTTTATCAATAATAGTTTTATTGAATTCATTATGCCCATAAAAATAAATTGTTTGAAACTTTAGATTTTGCCATGAATCCTCCAAGAGTTATTCGGTTTTTGCTTTCAATTTCGGAAACTTTGTGCCAAATCTCACCACCATGGAAAATAAATAAATTGCTAGGTTTATGAGAAATTATTGTTTTTTCTAAATCTTTAACAAAAATTTTATCTCCAGTGTTTAGAATTAAAAATTCACTGTCTTGAAATTCAAAATTATTATTTTCAATAATGGACATAGATTACTTTTTTGTTAGGTTTCAAAGTCTAAATATTGTAAAAAGCCTACTTTTTTGCTTAATTTTTATTAGTTGTTCAAATAAAGGGATACTTAAGCAAAATCCAATAACAATAGAAAAATAAATTCAAATTATGGTTTTATATTGAAGCCAGGTGGGTTTAGAGATGCTCAAGGAAAATTTGGAAATATTGGTGTAGGATGCCCATTGTGGTCTAGTACCATAAATGAGTTAAATATACCACTATCATATCATTTTGTTTTTGGAGAAAAGGAAGTAATTAAATTTTATGAAGGCGAAGCACAGGGAGGTGGTTACATAAGAGGTATAAAAGCTCCACTACCTAAATAGAAACCTACCGAGTGCTTGTTCCGCTCTTGAATTATATTTTCTTGAAATTAGGTTTACTAAAGTTTTAAGAATTCTTATTGGCCTGAAAATATAATTTGAAAAGTAGAAACTAAAGATTAAAAACCAGAAATAAAATTTAATAAAGGGTTTACTTATTTTTTCTGAATAATTTGGAGAACCAGTAATAGATGAAGATTTGATTACATCATAATAATAGTTATCTGAATATTTTATTTTTTCTGTAGATAGTAAATAGTTGTATAAAAAAGTTCCTGGGTAGGCGCTAAAAGTGCCAGGTAACGCATCATAAGCCCCATACCAACTGCACTTTATCAGAAAAAACCAAGTTTTGAAAATATCTAAATGGGTTTCTTTAGGAAAACCAATTATCATATTTAATTTAACATTTATTCCTGCCTTATTAGAGTCTTTAATTGACTGTAGCATTGCTTTTAACTTTACGCGCTTTTTTATTTCCTTTAAAACTTTCGAAGAACCTGACTCTGGGGCATATGTTATTTTTTTGCAACCTGATTTAAAGAGTAATTCGGCTACCTCAAAGTTTATTACCTCAGCTCTCGTACCTGCCGGTATTTGCCATGTAATATTAAGGTTTTTGGAAATTAGTTTTTTGCAAAACTCTATTATCCAATCTCTTTTTAAAATTGCAGTTAAGTCATAAAAGTCAAAGTGGTTTACTTTATATTTTTTATTTAAAAACTCCATTTCATTAATAACAAAGTCAGGTGTTCTCATATAGTATTCCCTACCCCACATATTAGGGCTTGAACAAAAGGTACATTCATATGGGCAACCCCTAGTAGCTAATATTGGTAGAGTCAAACTATGATTTACTCCGTATGAAAAATTATGGATATCGTATTTATTAAGAGGAAATAAATGCCAAGCTGGAGGCTTCGAATCATCTATATTTTTTATTCGACTTCTCCTTTTGTTTATGAAAATTTTGTTTTTCTTTTTGAAGGCGATTCCGTCACAATTTTCAAGTTCAATATTATTTTCAAAATGATAAACTAGATTTTTTACAATTTCGTCTCCTTCTCCAAGCACACCTGCGGTTAAATACTTTGCTTCCTCTAGGCATTCTTTAGGTAAGGCTGTAAAGTGTTCTCCGCCACAAATAATTTTAGCTTTATCAAAAGTTTCTCCTAATTTATTTATTAAAAGTTTTGTATGTAACCAATTATCTGAAAACATACAGCTTAATCCAATTATATCAGTAATAGGGGGCACCCTAGATAATATCTCTTCATCTAGCAAGCCTATTTTTTCAATATTATTTTTAAAAAAAACAACCTCATTTGGAGATTCGGCAACAGTATCTAAAACCGTAACATTATGTCCTGATTCTTCTAAAGCAGTTGCTATTAAAGCCAAACCCAAAGGTGGAGTAGGGCTTAGCTTAAATGGACTGTGAATGCCTAAAATTGGAGGGTTAATTAGTAAAATATTTAAACCCATTATTAATTATCTAAACTAGGAATAAATGATTTTAACTTCATTGCTTTAATAAGTGTTTGAATTGTTTGTTTGGGTCTTTTAATAGCAACTAAAGAAGCGTCAATAATTTTTTTCGATAAGTAAAATTTCCTATTAAATAAAGAAAGCCTTTTTTGGTAAATGTTATTTAGGTTTTCATCTTTAAATTTATTCTCATAAGGAAAAAGCTTGAAACTTACTTGATCTTTATATTTTTCGTAAAGGTCTGTTCCTGGATACAAGGTTAATTTACCTAGCCCTACTAAGGTAAAGTCTGCATCAGCAATAAAACTTAGGGTTTTATTGAATTCTTCCTCAGTCTCGTCAGGTAAACCAGTCATAAAAAAGCCTACTGTTTCAATTTTATGTTTTTTACAGGTTTTCAATATTTCTTTTGCAGATTGGAATGAATAAGTTTTAGAGTAAATTTTAAGCATTTCTTCACTGCCTGATTCAATTCCAAAATAAATTCTTTTACAACCAGCTTCTGCCATTTTTATAATTACTTCTTCAGACAAAGTATCGATTCGGCTCAAACAACTCCATTCGAATTTTAAATTATTTTCTAATATTTTTTCGCAAATTTTAATTACTCTAGATTTACTAACAGTAAAAGTATCATCAATAAACCTTATTGATTTGGCCTTACCTATTGTTAACCAATCCTTTATCTCATTTATAATAATATCAATTTGTTTATAATTTAATTTGCCGCCAAAAGATTTTACACAAAAATTACAAGTATAGGGGCACCCTCTAGCTGTTTGGATTACCCCTAATGGCATAGGCATTAAAGGTTCAAAATATTTAAATGAATCTAATAAGGTTAAATCAGGATGAATGGAATTAAATCCAGGCAAAACTTCTGTTTTATAATTTGAGTTTTCAAAATTTATGATTTTAAAGATTTCAGCTTCTGGCTCGTTCTGAATAACAAAATCAATGCTAGAATTCTCTAAAATTTCAGTTTTGAAAATTGAGGGGTAATAACCAAATGCGATTTGCTTAATATTTGGAAATTGAGTTTTTAATTTTTTTAAATAATTAATGTCATAAGAAAATGTTTCAAACCCTAAAAGGGTAACTATATAGTTTGGACTATAATCTTCTATTTTATTTTTTAAATCATTTTCAGAAAAATTATTTGCAATTGAGTCAATCAATTTAGTATCAATAGTTTCTATACCTTTTAAAGCTGTGGCTACAGATAATAATTCTATTGGTGGAAAAAGCGAGGTTGGCGAAATATATGAGCACATAAAACGCCTTGTAATTCTTGTTGTATAAGGAAGGTTTAGTAAAAGTACCTTATTCATTTTTACTTTGTTTTATGACAAAACTGGGCCTGTTTCTAACAGTTTCATGTATTCTCCAAATATACTCAGTTAATATCTCAAGAATTATTATTATAAGGCTAATTAGTAACGTGCTGGCATTAAATCTATAGTCAATAAAGAAATAAGATAATCCTAAGTAAATTAATTCCTTAAAAAAGAATGTTAGTCCTATTATTCCAATAATTCGAATTAAAAAAAGTGGAATGTTTGTAAATGAAAAAATCGTATCGCCAAATAGTTTTACTTTTTTCCAAAACCCCCATTGAGATTTCCCATATGCCCTTTCTTCTCTATTATAAGGCAGGCTTACATAAGGGAATCCTAACCAAGAAATTAAATAGACAATGTTTGTGTTTTTTTCAGAAATAGAAACTATTTTTTTTCTAATATTATCAGAAAATAGAATTAAATCAAACCCTCCTTTTGGAATGTCTTTTATGCCAAAATTTTTAACCAGCCAATGGTAAAGTGATGAAAATATTGATCCATCTTTTCTGTTATTTCTATTGGCAATTACTAGTTCAATGGTTGGAGAAATATGTGTTAACATTTCTGGAATCAATTCGGGAGGATCTTGCAAATCTGCATGAAGGTAAACAAAATAATCTCCTTTTGCCTGATGCAAACCTGCTAAAAATGAATTGTAAGACCCAAAGTTTTTGGTTAGTTCTACTAAATTAACCTTAATATATTTTTGGTGGTCTAGTTTTTTTATTTCAATTACCGTATTGTCTTTTGAACCATCATCAACAAAAAGAATAGAGACACTAGTATTCACTAATCTTTTGGCCACATTATTTACCCTAAAAGCTAAATTTTTTATTGAGCCTTCGTTATTATAGGTTGGACAAATTATGGTTAAATTTATCATTCGGAAATTTTAGAAAAGGTTTCTGTTTTCGAAAATACTTCTGAGGCCAATGCTAAGGTAATCGAATTCGGGGCTAAATTTAGTTCAATGTGCCAATTTGAGGGAATAATTAAAAATTCAATCATAGGGTTCAACAGAAATTCAATTATTGTTTTTCCTAATGTCAGTTTTACAATTTGGGTGTTTTTTATTGCAATAATTGCTTGCTTACAATTTTTGTGGTAATGTGCTCCTCTAACTCCTTTTCCTTTAATAAAATACAGCCTTTTTACAGGAAAGTAATTTTGTTCAATTTCATCTAAAATAAAAAGCTCTGCTTCATTATCTTTTGTAGAGGTATTCTTTAAATAATGTATACTAGGTCTCTCTAAATCCATTAGGTATTTTGAATTTTATAATGATCTCCTAAAAAAAACTCTTTTTCTATTTCTTTTTTCGTGAATAAACTTTTACCATTTGTAGGTTTATCAAAATAATAAAGCTGCGTATTTTTATGACTCATTGCAATTAAAACAGCATTTCTTGCAACACTTGAGCTGTTAGGATAAGAACCATGAAAAACACCTGGATGATAACAGACAAACTCTCCTATTTTTAGATTAAGTGAAACTAAATTCTCTTTTTCTACAGTTGTTGTTTCGTGCATATTTATGCCAAAATAGGCTGAGCGCGGCTTAAAATTTAAATGAGACTTAGGTAAAATAAATAAACCTCCATTTTCTTTGTTTGTTGCTTGTAAAGGAATCCAAATCTGAATTGGAAGTTCTTTTACTTCATCAACATAGCTCCAGTCTTGATGTAGATTGAAAGGTTCTTTGTGTAAGCCGCTTTTTAAAATATAGTGTGCAATTATCGAGTCAAAATTTTCGAAATGATTTGATAATTCGCTTGAGGCTTTTTGAATTAATTCATTTGAAATTTTTTGATTTACTTCTTTATTATCATTGTAATGGCTTAAAAAAAAACCTTCAGTAATAGCATTAAAGTATTGATTTTTAATAATCTCAAATTCTTTTATCAATTCAAAATTATTGAGCTTCAAAATGCAATACCCTTCATCCTCAAATTTTTTTTGAGATTGAAGATTTTTAAAAATGGGCTTAAACTTAAGAGTCATAAATAATATGCTAAAGCAAATTAAATTGATTTTTTATTTTTTGTATGTTGCTTTTGTAATTGTAGAAAAAGTAATGGTTTTTCAAATTATTTGAAGGTGTTTTTCCTGAAGATAATTGAGCAATATTTTCCATCAAATATTGTTCACTAATTTCAAATGACTTTCCTAAAAAATTATTAATTTTTTGATAATATAAAAAGGGTGCGTCTTTTGGTTTTATTATAAATGTAATCACGGCTCTAGAAGTGCCAGATGTATTTGGTTGTGATCCATGAAAAGCTTGAGGATTAAAAAAAATTATTTCGCCTTTTTTTAAGGGCACTTTAGTAGTTTCTATTTCTTTAAAATTTGAACTGTTAAATCTTAAGGTTTGGTAAGTTGAACTAACAATATTTTTATGGTCGATAAAGGGCTTTTTAAAAAATAAACATCCATTTTTTTCATCAATATCTTGCAAAGCAAGCCAACCTGTAACTGTAAAGTGTTTCTTTTTATTGGTATAGCTCCAGTCTTGGTGATACTCAAACTCATTTGTTGTTGAGGTTTCTTTTTTTATGTATGAATAAACCAATGAATCAAAATTGGAAAACAACCTATTTAAGAAGGGGTCAAGTTGTTTTTTTAGTTTACGGGATAACTCTAAACTTAAATCTGAATTTAAATTAAAAAGGCTATATAATAAGCCATTAAAACTGATTCCATTTTCATGGCTTTTATATTCTGAGATAATATTATTTAATGCTAAAACTTCTTCACTATTAAATAATTGAAGTTTAAAGAAACCTTCAGAATTAAAATCAGTAAAATGGGTTTGATTTTTTATCAAAACTTTAATTTATAAGTTTTAGGGCTGAATTTGTTATCTAAGTAATTGAAATTACTATGGTGCAATTTATTTAATTTTGAAAAAGTGATTGTGAAATGTAAATATATCTCTCTTGACTAGAATAATTTTAATTATTTTTTTTATTTCACAGCTGTTAAATGAGTGCAAAAGGGCACCTGATTACTCAAATGGTAAAAAGTTATTTGAAAATCACTGTATTTCCTGTCATGCAACTGCTGAAAATGATTTGTTTTTAAAATCATGGAAAAGAGAGAAAAGTATTAAATCAATAACTGAAAGTATAAATTTTGGGATTGAAAAAACAGAAATGCCAAGTTTTAGAAACTCCTTATCAAAAAGTCAGGTTTTTGAAATTGCCAGCTATATAGTAAAAAATTTAAATGACTCGCTAGACCATAATGTCAATACAACTGAAAATCAGAATGAAATTTATACAACTGACAAGCAACTTATTAAAGTTGAAAAAGTTTTTGATGGTCTAGATTTTTCAAATTATGATATTAGTGTAATATGGAGTATTGATTTTTTGGATTCAAACAATTTAATCTTTTCAAATAGAAGTAGTGGCTTGTTTATTTTCAATATTCATGATGATAAACTATTTAATATCAAAAATTCACCAAAAGTTTATTCGAGTGAACAAGGTGGATTGTTAGAAGTGAAAGTTCACCCTAATTTTAGGGAAAACAAAATAATATTTCTCACCTATACCGATTCAGACCTTTTAAATTCATGGATTGTATTAAGTGAGTTTAAATTATTTAAGGATAGTCTGGCCTTAGAGAATATAATTTTCAAATCTAGTAAACAACTTAAAATTTCAAATAATTTCGGTTCTCGAATTGCTTTCGATCAAAAAGGATTTTTATACCTATCTGTAGGAGATAGGACATTATTAGAGGAGTGTCAAAATCCTAATAATAATTTGGGCAAAATTCACAGGTTCAACCTAGATGGTACTATTCCATTTAATAACCCTTATAAGGATGAAAAAGGAAAACCTTTGAGTGTTTATACAATAGGCCATCGAAACTCTCAAGGATTGGCATTGCAAACTAACTCAAATAATATTTGGGAAGTTGAGCATGGTCCAATGGGAGGAGATGAATTAAATTTATTAGAAAAAGGAGGGAATTATGGTTGGCCAATTGCAAGTTATGGAACAAATTATAATGGTTCTAAAATAACAGATAGTACACATATAAAAGGAACTATTCAACCAAAACACTATTGGGTACCTTCAATTGCACCAGGAGATGTTACATTTTACTCTGGGAAGAAAATGGAGAAATGGAAGGGGGATATATTTGTTACTGGACTAAGAGCGAAATCAATATTTAGATTAGAATTAGATTCACTAAATAATGTAGTTTCTGAAGAAAATTTGTTTGGAGTGTTTTCAAGAATGAGAGCAATTGAAGAAAGCCCAGATGGATATTTGTATTTTACTTGCGAATTATTTCAATCAAAAGGAAGAATTTATCGAATAACAAGTCTTTAAGCAATTTTTAATCTAAAGATGAAATTTCAATTATTTATGGTGAAACATATATGTTTATCCAATTTTTTTAGTAATTTTTGTAGATTGCATTTTTAACATTTGTTAAGATATTTTAATAAACTAGATATAAAAGACCAAAACATGATAAAAAGAGTACTTACCTCTGTTTTCTGTATTTCTATTGCATTAGGCCTTTCTGCTCAAGCCCCTGCTTTGGTAAAAGACATTAATACCAATGCCTCAACTGGTTGCCAACCAGGTGAAGTTATCAAAGTAGGTAACAAAGTTTTTTTTAGGGCAAATGACCAATTAAGTACAAACCCTGATTTTGAGCTTTGGGTAACAGATGCCACTAATGCAGGAACACAAAAAATATCAATTAATAGCGGAGCAAGTGGTTTTCCGAAAAATGGAAAAGGCTTAGGTGCAAGTAACGAATATTTTGTTTTTAACGGGGTTGGTGTTGGTTCTGGATCAGAATTATTTATTTATAATATTAATTCAAGTACTCTAGGCTCAGTAATTGATGTTTATTCTGGTGCTAACAGTTCAGATCCTGATGGGTTTACACAAATTCCAAATACAACAAACTTTGTTTATGCTGCCACTGATGCAACCGGAAGACGATTGTTTCGATCAAGTTTAACATCAGGTGGTTTTACAAAGGTTGATAATGGTTTATTAAACCCTTCTGAGTTTGTAGCGCTTGGCGCAAACGTTTATTTTACTGCCGATGATGGGTCAAATGGTGTTGAGCTTTGGCGAACCAATGGTTCAACAGTTACCTTAGTTAAAGATATTAATACTTCAGGAAGTTCAAATCCAGAAAATCTAACTGTTGTAGGAAATGCAATTTATTTTTCTGCTGATGACGGCATAAAGGGCACTGAACTTTGGAAAACTTCAGAAAACAATGGAACTCCAATTACTGTTTTAGTAAAAAACATTAATACTACAGCTGCTGCAGGAAGTAATCCTTCTCAATTAACAAATGTAAATGGAAAGCTAGTTTTTGTAGCAGATAATGGAAACTCTGGTTCTGAGCTTTTCTTTTCAGACGGAACAATTGCAGGAACAAAACTTAAAGATATCAATACGTCAACCTCAAGTAGCCCAACAGGTTTAACTTCTTTGGGTAATTTGGTGTTTTTTGCTGCTACACAAGGAGGAGTTGGTAATGAATTATTTTACTTCAATCCGATTTCAGAAGTACTTACATTGGCTGCAGATGTAGATGGTGCAGCAACAAGTTCAAGTCCACAATATTTAACAAATGCATACGGAGATTTATACTTTTCAGCTAATACAGCCGCAAATGGTAGAGAGGTTTATAAATGGTCTAACGGCACAACTACAAGAATTAGCGATATAAATGCAAACGCTGCAAGTTCAAATCCACTAGAGTTTAAAGTTGTAAATACAGATTTGGTATTTTTTGCTGATAATGGAACATCTGGTTCTGAATTATGGAAGGTTGCTTTGTCAAATACACCTACAATTACACCAATATCAGCAAAAAATATAGATGAAAACTTAACTTTATCTTTTACTGCTTTTATTAATAGTGCGTACAGTACAACAGCCAATTTAACGATGACTGGAAGCTCATCTGATACCAACTTAGTTGGCGTTAATGGGTTTTCTTTTTCAGGAACAGGTGCATCCCGAACTGTAAGTATTACCCCAAAAGATTATCAAAATGGCACAACCACTATCACTTTGCAGGTTTGCGATAACTCAAATAATTGTGTTTCTTCAAATTTTTCTTTTACAGTAAATTCAATTAACAATCCTCCTGAAATTTCAGATGTAAACCAAAGAGATGTGAATGAAGACAATAGCATGGTTTTCTCCTCTTTAGATTTTACAGGTAAGTTTTTTGATGCTGATGGCACAAGCATAGATTCTTTAAGGATTGAATCGTTACCAAAAAATGGTAAATTAAGCCTTGGTACTGATACAATTGAAAATGCTGATTTACCAAGGCAATTTCGATTTGCAATAGTCGGCACATTGAGATATACACCAAATGCTAATTTTAATGGAAAAGATACGGCTGTTTATAATGCTCATAGTAGTGGTGATTGGGCCGTAAATTCTAAATTAATTATAGTAACAGTTAATTCAATTAACGATATCCCAGTAATTACCAAAAATGTAAGAGATACTTTAAGTGAAGATGGTTCTGTTGCTTTGGTTCCAAATAAATTTCTGAGTGCTTATTCAGATATAGAGTCCTCACCAATGACCAATATTAAAATAACCTTTCTACCTCCAAATGGTGTTTTATTGGATGGTACTGATACCTTAACATTTTTAAATCTTCCTAAAACAGTTTTAACAGCAAACATTTCAAATATTACTTACCATCCTGATACCAACTATTTTGGGACAGATTTTATTTTGTGGAGAGCATTTGACGGTAGTGCAAATTCAGTTGCAGATACTGTGTTTTTTAGAGTAAATTCAGTAAATGATTTACCAACTTCGGCCTCTATTAATGTTTCTGTAAACGAAGACAATACATTAAGTTTTAATAAAAATGCTTTCGATGCAGCTTATTCAGATGTGGAAACCGCAACAATATCAAGGGTTATGGTTACTTCATTACCTGCAAATGGCACATTATCAATAAATACTACACCTATTACAATAAATCAAGTATTTACTAGAATTCAGTTAGATAGCTTTAAATTTATTCCTAGTCTTAACTTTAATGGTCAAACTAGTTTTGGTATAAAGGTTAGGGATGCTTCTGAGTTTTCAGCCAATTCTTCATTGGTTAATATAACCGTAAATCCTATTAATGATGCGCCTGTTGCCGATAAGGTAACTTTTTCAGCTACAGAAGATATTTCATTTGCCCTAAACAGAGCTGGGTTTAAAACTCAGATAACAGATATTGAAAATGACACATTATTAAATATACAGCTTACTTCCTTGCCTTCAAATGGAAATATTGCATTTTCAGGCAGTAACGTAGCCACTTCTCAATTACCTTTAACTATAACTGGAGGTTTAATTAACCAGTTAGTATATACTCCAAATCAAGATTTTAATGGAGTAGATGTTTTAAAATGGAAAGCTTATGATGGAGCTAATTTCTCTGTTATTGCAGATACTATAGAAATAAATGTAGCGCCAGTTAATGATACCCCTGTAGTGTATAATTTTAACCAAACTACAGATGAGGATATGTCTTTAACTATTTTTAGAAAAGACTTTACAGATAATTTTACTGATGTAGATGGTGATACTATCGTTTACCTTTCTTTCACAAAATTGCCAAGAAATGGGAAAATGTTAGTAGATGGCGTTGAGCAAACATCTACTCCTTTTAATGTTACCTTACCTAATTTAGATGTATTAACTTATACCCCAAATGCCAACTTTAACAAAAAGGACACAATAAATTTTACAGGATTTGATGGCGGATTAAATTCATCAAATACAGCTAGGGTTGTTTTTACGGTTAGTCCTACCAACGATACCACAATTTTTACAGTTCCTGGTCAGCAAAATGTTTTAGAAAACACCAACTCAACAATTGCAGGTATTACTTTATCAGATATTGATGTTGATGATGGTGATGTTTCGGTTACACTTTCAGTTAATAATGGATTCTTAACCTTAAATACAACTGCCTTTTTAAGTTTCCAGAATGGCAATGGTAATGCAGATACTGCAATGACCTTTACAGGTTCTCTTGCTAGAGTTAATAATGCTTTAAATAATTTAATTTATAAAAGTAAAGTAGAATTTTTAGGACTAGACTTTATATATTTAAATGTTTCAGACCCAGGCCCAGGAACCTTAGCTACAGATAATGCAGAAATTCAGGTATTGGTAAACCCACGACCAGTTAGCTTTACCGTAAACCCAATATCACAAGTAACTTGCGAAGGAAATGATGTAAGCTATTCAGTTAGTGTTCAAGGAACCGCACCGTTTACCTACCAATGGCAATTAAATGGAAATGATTTAACAGGAAAAAATCAGGTAAGCCTAACGGTGCCTTCTATTGGGGTTGCTGATACAGGAAGTTACACTTGTAAAGTAACAAATGCTTGGGGTGATAGTGTTTCTGTTGAGGGTAATTTAGAAATGTATTTTAAACCTCAAACAGATTTTTCTTTTTCAGAAGCTTGTACTTCTTCACCGATTCAATTTTCAGATTCAACCACTGTAATAGGAGATACTGTTAAAAACTTCAGTTGGGCTATGGGAGATGGCAGTGCTTTTACTGCGAAAAATCCGATTCATGCATACTTTTCACCAAATAACTATTCAGTAAGGTTAATTACCACATCAGGTCAAGGTTGTTTAGACACAACTTTTCAAAATGTTTTGGTTACACCAACCCCAGTTGCTAGTTTTACTTCATCTGTTGAATGTGAGGGCGATACAACATCCTTTACAAATTCTTCATCAGCTCTTTTCGGGAATTTAACCTATGCATGGAGTTTTGGCAATGGTGACTCTTCATTTTCAGATGACCCAAAATATTTATATGATACTTTGTTAAACTTTCAAGCGAGATTAACCGCAATGAATAATAATAAATGTGCTACTACAACTAGTTCATTTGTAACCATTAACCCTAGACCTAGAGTAAAGTTTACATCACAAACAGTTTGTAATGGTGAAATGACAAATTTCACCAATCAAACCACTCAACGCAATGGAGCTACAAACTACAATTGGAGTTTTGGCGATTCTCAAACATCAAATACAATTAGTCCTTCATATTTATATATTACGGCAGATACATTTAATGTTGAACTTTTTGCAGTTTCAGATAAAGGATGTGAAGACAGTTTAACAAAACCCACAATTGTTAAACCCTTCCCAATGGTTTCTTTTACGAGCCCAAATGTTTGTGGGGTTGATTCAATTAGTTTTTCAAATACAAGTTCTATTTCAAATAGAGGCTTTAACTCTTTTTGGAAGTTTGGTGATGGCTCTGATTCAACACTTAATGGAGATTTTAATTTTTATTATCCTTCACCGGGAACATATAATGTACAATTAAAGGTTGTTGCTGATGAAGGATGTGTTGACAGCCTAAGTAAAGATTTAGTGATTTATCCTATGCCAAATGTGGCGTTTAACTCAACAGATATTTGTTTAGGTGAGGTTTCTAGTTTTAGTAATAGCTCCACTGTAATTTCAGGAAGCCAAACTTACAGATGGAACTTTGGTGATAATAGTATATCAAACAACACTAGTCCTACTCATCTTTTTGCAACTGCAGATACGTTTTATGTACAATTACTTGCAACCACAGATAAAGGTTGTTCAGATAGTTTAACAAAATCGTTTATTGCTAAACCTTATCCTCTAGTTTCTTTTACGGCGCCTAATGTTTGTGGGGTTGATTCTGTAAATATTTCTAATTTAACAACAACTTCAAAAAGAGGTTTTACATCATACTGGCAATTTGGCAATGGAAGCAATTTAACAGCAAATGGCAATTTCAAATATCTCTATGGCGCCCCTGGAACATATAACTTAAAACTAAAAGTTGTTGCTGATGCAGGGTGTTCTGATAGTCTTATAAAAGCTGTAACTATATACCCAATGCCAAATTTGAGTTTTTCATCACCAGATATTTGTTTAGGAGAAATTTCAAATTTTACCAACAATTCAACAATTTTAACAGGAACACAAGCCTATAATTGGAGTTTCGATGATAATACCTTTTCAAACAGTGTTAGTCCAAATCACACTTTTGCAACGGCTGACACTTTTAATGTTGAAGTTTTCGCGACAACAGATAAAGGTTGCTCAGATAGTTTAACACAACCTATAGTTGTAAATCCATTTCCAATTGTTTCGTTTATGGCACCTAATGTTTGTGGCGTTGATTCAGTAAATTTCGCAAACAACACTACAATTACTAAAAGAGGATTTACTTCCTATTGGAATTTTGACAATGGCTCTGATTCTATATTAAATACTGATTTTAATTATTACTATAATGCACCTGGAACTTATAATGTTCAATTAAAGGTAATAGCTGATGAAGGTTGTGCAGACAGTCTAAGTAAGGATGTTACAATTTATCCTATGCCTAACTTAAGCTTTTCTGCGCCTAGTATTTGTTTCGGTCAAACAACAAATTTCAACAACGGCTCTAGTATTTTATCAGGTGTTCAATCATATGTATGGGATTTTGATGACGGAAACTCTACCAACAATGTTAGTCCTTCTAATACTTATACAACAGCAGACACTTTTAATGTAAAACTTACGGCAAATACAGATAAAGGCTGTATTGATAGTTTAATAAACCCAATAATTGTGAGACCGTTTCCTGTAGTTGGGTTTTCTGCAAATAATGAATGTGATGGAGATTCAATTATGTTTTTGAATAACACAACCATTTCAAATGGAGGTTTTTCTTCTTATTGGAAATTTGGAAATGGCATTGATACTACAGTAAATGGAGACCACTCATATTTATATGGAGCTGCCTCTTTATATAGTGTTGAATTAGTAATAACAGCAGATGCAGGGTGTATGGATAGCATTACTAAAACAGTTACTGTTTATCCTGTTGCAACCATAAATGCAACTAGCACTGATGTTGCTTGTTTTGGAGATCCATCAGGAGGTATAACAATAAACCCATTAGGAGGAACCCCACCTTTTCAATATTCAATTGATTCGGGTTCAACCTATTCAGCAAACAATATATTTGGTAATTTATTCGCAGGAAATTATAACTTAACTACAATTGATATAAATGGTTGTAATTCTGATTATTTGTCAAATCCAATGATGGTTAATGAGCCAACACCTTTGGCTTTTGCAATAGATAGTGTTTTTAATGTCTCATGCTTTGAAGGTTCAAATGGTTTAATTGAAGGATTAGCAACTGGTGGTACTTCTCCTTATTTATATTCAATTGATTCTTTAAATTTCCAAAGTTCAAATATATTCAGTGGTCTTAAAACCGATTCTTTTAGAGTTGTTTTAAGAGATGCAAACAATTGTGTAACCCATCAGGATACCAATATTACAGAACCTGCAACACCTATAAGTTTAAGTTTTACCTACAAAAACATTTTATGTAAAGATGATAGTACAGGCGAAATTAGCCTTACAGGAATTGGGTCAGTAGGAAATTATAGTTATTCTATTGATGGCGGAAATAACATGTTTTCTAGCGGATTGTTTACACAGTTAGGAGCAGGGCAGTATTTAATGACTGTTATAGATTCAAATGGCTGTGATACTGTTCAAGGAATTAATTTGACCCAACCGCTTACATCAGTTAGTATGAATTTAGTAAGCAGTACTGATGTAAATTGTTTTGGGCAGAACACTGGTTCTCTTCAAGTCACTGCTAATGGAGGAACAGGACAACTTAGATATGGAATAAACTCTAAATCAAATACAAGTAAGGCATTTGTTTTCTCTAACCTTTCTGCAAATAGTTATAAGGTTTATTCTAAAGATTTTAACGGCTGTTTAGACTCCTTAACGGTACCTATTAACCAACCAGCTTCTGCCTTAATAATTGATTCAATTGCCTCATCAGATGTTTTGTGCTTTAATACACCATCAGGAAATATTACGCTTTTTGGAGCAGGAGGAACTCCAGGGTATATGTATAAGCTTGATAATGGTTTAGTTCAGATGACAAACGCTTTTGCTGTAAGTAAAGGGGCAACCTACAATGTTGAAATAATTGATTCAAATAATTGTGTTGCCATGGATACTGTAAAAATTAATGAACCATCAGAGTTATTGGTAAATGTTGTAAATATTACAAATGAAAATTGTGAGATGCAAGGAAATGGATCTATAGAAATTTCTGCTGTAGGGGGAACAGGTCCATTCCAATATTCAATTGATAATAATACCTATTCTAATAACAACACCCTAGTAAACTTGATTAATGGAAATTACATGTTGTACATAAAGGATGCAAATAATTGTATTAGCTCAAACAATGCAATTGTTAATGCTGATACCTTACTTCCAGTTGCAGACTTTAATCATTTTAGGGCAGGCAATACAGTGTCATTTAACAATCAAACACTTGATGCAAATAAACTATGGTGGAGTTTTGGTGATGGAGATACTTCTAGATTAGAAAATCCAATACACCTTTACAAAGCTGCAGCTGTTTATACAGTGACGTTAGCTGCTCATAACAGTTGTGGACAAGATACACTTGTTGAAAATATCGATGTAAATTCAACAGGAATTGATTTAGATTATTTAAATGTTGGAATTTCATTGTACCCTAATCCAGCAACTACCATGGTTCAGGTTTCAATAACAAATTTGGTTACTGAAAGTAACACTACCTTAAAAATTATAGATTTCTTAGGTAAAGAAATAGCTATAGAAGTTCTACCAAAACAAAAAGAAATAAATAAATTTCTTGATATCTCTGGCTTGGCATCAGGGGTTTACTTTTTAGAATTATCAAACAACAAACAAACCATAACCAAAAAATTAATCATAAATAAATAATTGAAGTATGTATAAGTTGAAATCAATATTATTATTTTGGGTTATAGCGCTCATGGCCGTTGGGGTTAAAGCAAATACCGTAAGCTATAACTTTACCACAGTTTGTGATGGCGACACTACCTATTTTATAAGCAATTCTACTGCTTCAAAAGGATCAATAATTCTAGAGGAATGGGATTTTGATGGGGATTCTATTTTTGAAACCTCAGGTAATTCTACTTCATTCAAGTTTGATTCTGCAGGTACGTATAACGTGCTATTAAAAATAACAACCGATAGTGGTTTTGTTGGTTATACCTCAAATCCAGTTACTGTAAATCCATATCCTGTGGTTGGCTTTACCTCTGCAGGAAATTGTTTAGGTTTCCCTACTCAATTTACAAGTAATGTTACTATTTCAAGTGGCTCAATTGCCTCCTATAATTGGGAATTTAATGGCAATGGAGATTTTGCAGATGGTTCTGGTTCAAATCCAATTTATCAGTTTAATTCAACAGGATTTTTTAATATCGGATTAAGAGCAACATCAGATAGAGGTTGTACTTCTGAAATAACAAATACAATTTCTATAGACTATAAACCCCAAGCAAATTTTGCCACCGGAAATGTTTGTGATGGCGAGGAAGTTTCATTTACAAACAATACAGTTTCCCCAGGACCACAAGTTTCCTACTCCTGGCATTTTGGAGATGGTAATATGTCTAATTTAAAAGAACCTAATAATTTATATGCAGGACCAGGAACATTCATTGTTAAATTGGTGGCCGGAAACACAGCAGGTTGTAAGGATTCAGTTTCAAGACAAGTTATGGTTTATCCAAACCCAACTGCAACTTTTAATACAACAGATGTTTGTATTGGGGCTGAAGCAACATTAAACAA
>Ga0222664_1000619_pt1 | contig 18003 bp, 13 predicted proteins | sample AntAcemetagen604_FD_181147 | JGI IMG/M metagenome (GOLD analysis project Ga0222664, IMG submission 181147) | Saline water microbial communities from Ace Lake, Antarctica - #604 | ecosystem: Environmental > Aquatic > Non-marine Saline and Alkaline > Saline | place: Antarctica: Ace Lake...
TACTTAACGGTGCCGGAATTTCTGGCTCGATCTTCACCACGAATAGCAGCGCGAGCACCGCGTTCACCCCGTGGTTCTCGGGTAATGCAACAATCACCGTCTCCTACACCTCGATTCAACCTAATGGCCGCACTTACACTGGTACGTCCTTTCAGCCGATTGCGATCAGTAACCCTCGCTCGACCGACGCAATCTCGGTACAGGGAGGCAACGGCAAGTGGTCAGTTGGCGCACCGATTGTTCTCACTCAGAACAAGGCAATCTCGATTTCCGGTGGATCCCAGTCCGGTTCACCCGTCGTCTTCAGTGAAGAAGGGCCCTGCACGATCAGCGGTTCAACATTGACCGGACTTGCAGCAGGTGAATGCACGGTCACCGCAACGAGCCCCGGCAACTCGGTACTCAAGCCAGTGAGCCAGGAGTTCACGGTCACCGTTCAGGCGGCCAAGAAGAAGCGCTAACGCTAATCACCTATAGGGCGTGGGTTGCATTCGGTGCAACTCGCGCCCTTTTTCTTTTTGATGGGCTTAGTGGCACGAGCTTCACGCTGCGAATTGTTTTTAGGCGTTGCCGCGTCCCTTGAGTTTGCGCAAAGGAGCCGTGACTTTCCAGGATCGCGTGTTAGTGAGAAAGTCGAGTTCTTGGCGGAGTGCTTGGGCTGCGCTCTTGTGGGCGAGGACTTCGGTTTCCTTGTCACTGGCTTCGAGTACCACGAAAGACCTGATTCCAAGAAACCCTTCAATACTGTCGGTGGCATCAAGGACACTGAAGGACACTTGGGCCGGCTCACCTTGCAATCCGTCACCAAGGTTGAGTTCAAGGACTGATCCAAGATAAAACTCTTCACGCTTTGGCCCGCCCGGTCCACTCGCCTCCACGGCGAGAACACCTGGCATAGAGCGCGTTGCGAAGAGGACTTTAAGGGCTCCGCTCGTTGGCCGGGTCAGGCGTACATCGATCCGGTTACCCGGACGCACTTCGTACCCCCAGGTTTGCGGGGAACCGAAGTTACCGCGTAGTGCAGCGTCAACGATTTCGTAATCCTGGGAATCACGCGATTGACCCAGTAGTGGTGTGATCGAGTCGCCTGCTTGGTGCGCGTAGTACTGATCGGCGTAACCAGAATCAGGTGCCGCTCCCGCAAGCGCCAATACGTATTCCTTGCCAAGTGTGATCTCTGGGTACATGGCTTGCCTCACTGGTGTTGTTTGCGCGATTGAAATCTCTTGTAGTAAAACTTCGGCAACGTGATCCCACGATATGGCTGAGGCGGCACTGCTATGAATTTTTGCCTCGAGTTGGGATCGTTCGTTGATGTCCAAAACACTTTCTTCAAGTACCCGAACAAAGTCGTTGACATTTCCGGTTTCAAAATAGATTGCCAGGTCGCCACCAGCTTCGGGGATCGAGGAATTGTTCGCCGTCACGGGAACTTTCCCGAACGCAATGGACTCAGAAACCGGTAAGCCCCAACCTTCGTAATTCGAGGGGTACACGGTGAAATCACAGTGTTGATACAACACCGCCAGGTCCGCGTCACTCACATTTGTACTGAGCACACTGACTTTCCCGCCAAGTCCACCTGTTGCAAGATATTTATCGATGAACTCATTACTGTTCCACCCCAAACGCCCCACACAGACGAGATCAGGAACATTGTCCTTGCCGTGCGTGGTAATTAATTGCTCCCACGTGTCTAAGGCGAGCAGGTGATTCTTCCGGGATTCAATGGTGCCAACAAAAAGAGCGTAGTTACGTGGCCAAGGCTTATCTGATTGCTGGCCGTTCGGGGTCAGGCCGTTTGGTAATCCGGTTACTGCACCTTGTGGAGTGGGTAGATCACGTCTGGCGCAGTAATCCTCAAAGTCGCGCCGGCTCGAGGCACTAATCGCTGGCACTCGACTTGCAGTTGTTGCCAGTAGGTTCAGGTATCGGTCAAAGAGTCGATTCACAGCGGCGGTGTGACCGGTTTCCATGACGGGCGTTAGGTCGTAAAGCAGAGTGACCAACTTCGCGCCTTGGGCGTGGGCATCACGTGCGGCCAACATGAGGGAGTCCGCAATCCACAAAGCCCCAAGGAAAACAAGTGTTGTGTGGTCGTCAATCTGAATAGGTACAGCCGTGTGAGCGCGGTTAATACACGCGTTAGCTACAGAGGCGAGGTGGTCGCGATCAGGGTTGACTCGCACGCCTTGTGTGATGAGTATTTCGCGCTCGTGGGGAGAAAGTGAAATGAACAACCCACGCCCCCGATCCAAAATGACGGCTTGGGATTGGCTTTGCGCTTCTAAAATTCTTGGGGTGGTCTCGACCACCACTCGCTGCACACCGGACACAGATTCCTTGCGCTGCAGGAACTCCACCAGGTCGGTGACATCCAGATAAATCACTACTTAAGCCTACCTGCGAATAACAACGCCAAGTCTGCACTGCGTTGTGCCGTGGTTCCAAACTTTTTGGCATGATCCTTTACCCAGGTCAGCGTGGACGCGTGTTGCTGCGACGTGTTCAGGCCAACCTGTTGCCCTGCACTGATCCGATAGTTGATGACGCAGGTTGGGTCGATAAACATGCCACCCTGTTTTATCGCAGCGATGCTCCACCAACGGTCATGTAGCCAACCGTTAGGGATAGTGGTCGGAAGGTTCGCTGGTCTCACAGCGCTCGACCCGCCCGTGGCAATGGAATGCTTCAGCACATAACCCAATTGCTGTCGTTTGTTCAGTGAATTCCAATCCACTGGGACCGGGAAAACTGATCGCAGGGTTGACCCTTCCCCCGTGTTTCCATCGCTCGCCAGCATCGCAATCCCGGGATACCTCTTCATGAGCTCGCTCTGGTGTTCAACCCTGGTCGGTAACCACGTGTCATCGTGATCCCCCAAAAGTACAATCGAATCCTGTGATGACTGCTCGGCCAGCCGGACACCCTGCAAAAAGTTGTGAGCTATCCGAGTACTCAGATTGCGATCGGTACTGGCAGCGGGAACTGCCTGAACACCTCGCGCACTCAAGACTTCCAAGGTGGCATCTGTTGAATTGTCGTCAACCACGATCAGTGAATCCAACGGTTGGGTTTGTGTATCGATGCTGTCCAAGAGCGCAGGTAAGAATTCTTGGGAATTATGCGTGACAATCAGACCAATTACCGGGCTGCACTCAGGCAATGCACTCATGATCGAACAAGTTCCTTGATCAGTTTTTCGTAGTGGTCGGTGACCAAGTCCCACTGGTAATGCTCGCGGATTCGCACCCGCCCCGCCTGCGAGAATTCTTGCATTCTCTTTGTATCTAAGCTATTTAACTCGCCAGCAAGTTGCTCGGCGCTGCCCCAAAACTCGCCCTTGTTGTCGGTGACCTCACGGTTGAAAACGCAGTCGAATGCGAGCACCGGGGCACCCGCGCCCATGGCGCGCAGCAGGCTCGGGTTGGTTCCACCGACCGAGTGACCATGAATGTATGTGCGTGCATTCGCATACAACTCATTAAGAAGCTCCTGGTCGTACATCCCACCGATCAGGCGAATATCACGATCAGGATTCGCCTTGACCACTTCTGCGATTTTGTCCTTGTACCAATCCGCATATGGGGCACTCCCCACGATCACCAGCGGTTGGGTCTGCTCACTTGCCAAGTATCCGTGTACCGCTTCAAATACGTGATTCTCTGGTTCGATCCGGGCGACAATCAGGTGATAGTCTTTTGGCTCAAGATTGAGTTCACCAAGCCGACTTGCACCGGGATCGATTACTTCGGCGCCGTAAGGGATCACCCAACAATCGCGCCCGTAATTATTCTTGACGTAGTCGGCGATCCCTTGCGCGTCGGCGATTACTTCGCGCCCATGGGTGATCGCGCTCTTCTCCGCCCAGGCGTAGTACCTAGCTCCCATGCCCCGCCACTTCTCGCGCTTGGATTCCAGCCCGTCTAAGTGAATTGCAGTAGGAATCCCGGCGAGTTTTAACGGTCCTAGTAACGGTGCGTTTCCCGCATTCAATAACAAACAGACATCGGGGCGGTCTTTAATGATCGCGTGCGCCGCACTAATCGTTGTGTGGCTCAAGGTCTCGGCCATGCGGTGTTTAATCGCTGGCAGGTTGACCAACTTCATGCCTTCAAACTCGGTGATTTTCTGGCCCGGATTGCGGCAGTACACCGTGACGTTATACCCGCGTCGAACCAGCCGCTTGCCAATTTCTTCAACCGCGGTTTCAAATCCACCGTAAAGCGCCGGTGCTCCACGGGTTCCCATAAGTGCGATTTTCACTGAAAAATACATTCAACTCCACACATTGCACCACTTAGTGGGTGTGGTGTTGCTCCGAGTCAATGAAATTAAAAGCGACCATGTGACAAATCGACATGTGAGCGTCCTCGATCCGTCCCATGTGCTCACTTGGCACGTTTATATGAATCTCGGAGAGTTTGCCACTGAGGTTTCCGTCGAACCCGGTCAACGCAACTCGGGTTACACCAAGTTCTTTTGCACGATTTTGAACCGCGATGATATTCGCAGAGCGCCCAGATCCGCTGATTGTGACCAGCAGGTCGCCAGGCTGCGCAAGATTTTGGAGTTGCTCGGCAAAGACAACTTCAAAGCCGACGTCATTCGCATACGCGGTGATCGTCGAAATTGAATCCGTCAATGCCACAACTCGAAAACGCGTGGGTTGCTCGAAGCTCGCACCCTTGCCAATATCGGTTGCGAAGTGGCTCGCCGTTGCAGCGCTCCCACCGTTACCGGCGACAAACACCGTACGACCTTCTGCGCGCACCTGGGCGAGTACATTAATGAATGCCTGCACCGCATCGAGGTTAACCGCGGCCATTTCGGCTAGAAATGCCGAGCGATACGCATGGGGACTAATCTGCTGGCTCACCCCACCATTATCCCTGTCCGCTTCGACGCTCGGACTCGCACTAGGCGAAGTAGGTTTTTCGCACATGGAGCTAGGTGACTGCTAACCTCCCGTAATGCATGCTAAGAGTTACCCAATCGCGGGAATGTGGCGATTTGATCCGGTCCTTCGACCTGACGACCGCGGGGTTTTCCTGGAGTCGTTTAAGGAGTCAATCTTCACTGAAACTGTCGGGCACCCACTACACCTTGCCCAAATGAACATTTCCGTCTCTCAAAAGGGAACAATTCGCGGAATACATTTTGCCGATGTTCCACCGGGGCAGGCGAAATATGTGCAATGTTTCTCCGGCAAGATTCTGGACATTGCGGTTGACATACGGGTGGGGTCACCCACATTCGGACAGTTCGAGGCGGTTGAACTCGACGCTGAGACACGCTCGGGGCTCTACCTCTCTGAGGGTTTAGGACACGCGTTTTGCGCATTGAGTGAGTCGGCCACTGTCGGATACCTGTGTTCGGAGGGCTACTCACCCGATCATGAACATGGAATCCACCCACTCGACCCTGAGTTGGCCTTGCCATGGCCAGACACCGCCAAAGCAGTTCTGTCTCCTAAGGATTCGGTTGCACCGACTTTTGCACGGGCCATTGATCTCGGCATGCTCCCGCAATATTCACAGTGCCTTGACTGGGTCTCCAACCTTCGCGGTAAGTAGATATGACTAGAGGGTGTAGCCGCTATCGAGTTTGGTTTTCGGGTACGCCGAGGTGTCTAATTGCATTTTCGGGCCGTACTTCCATGACCCTGCCCACCATGCCAGCGCCAGCTGCTGCAATGCGTATTCCTCTTTACCAAGTTTATAGGACTCTTCCTCGTTGCCTTCAGCATAAATATGGCCGTCGTTCCAACGAAGTTGAAGTGCACGCGTGTCACGTGCGTGTGCTGCCAAGAATTCACCGGCGTTCGTATCCGGTGCTGAATAGACGTTGGCAAAACCATCAACTCCAACAAAGGTTGCCGGCCTACGCACACCCCAACTGATTCCCATTGGGTAATAGATCTGCCCCAGTGGTTGGTAGACGGTTCCCCCCGGTGCTGAGTACGGCGGACTGGGGAATTCAACAACACTCAATGCGCGGTAGACAATATCGGCGTTGTAAAAGAATGCTTCTGGTACAGGAATTCTGGCAGCTCTCAAGATAGTCGCCGCCCACCAAAGATGTTGCACATTCTGGGTGTAGTCAGGGTTCACAATTCCGTGGTTAGTGATAGTTCCGTCTTCATTGGCATTCGTTCCCGGCAACCGAAGTGCAACATTTATTCCGTTAATTGCCTGGTCCTTTGTAAGATCTCCCGGCCGGCTAAACGCCGCCAGACTCAATGCAATTGCGCTCTCTTTCCAAATTTTGGCATTCTTGTGCTTTGGCATCATGGCTAGCGCCAAACTTGGTGCAAGCATGTCCCACGACACTTCATCTGCTTTTGAATCCCCCGGCGAAATTTCATTTCCCGCCCGGTCACGGAAATAGCGCGGACCTCGCTTTGCCGCTGCATTCGCTTCGCTTTCCACCATAGAAGCAACATATCCGCGTTCGGCTTGGCTTAATTTGTTCCACAGCATCCAGCCTGCTTGTCCTGCTGTCGCCGCCCACAGAGTTGACTGCCAGGTACCACCCCAGCCACCCTGACTCGTTACGGCATGCTGACATGCGATCGAGCGAATATGCCAGATCGCATACTCTTCAACAGTCTTTCGCTTCAGGCCGTCAAACTTGTTAAGTTTTGTCGTCGTGAGAAGGGTCGCTGCAGCCATGGCAGCATTGGCATTGCGCCGGATCGACTCCTCCGAAGTCCTCTTGGTGCTGATCGGGTCGTAGTAGGTGCTGCCCCAGCGGTCAGAGAGGCGATCAGAGCGATCATTGCGAACGAGGTAGGCGACTCCGTCTTCCAGCGTCAACCCAATTTCGCGATTCCCTTCAATTGATCGAGTACCCGGTGGCTTTAACGGTTTGTTCACCTGTTTGACCGTTGCGACAGTTCGCACTTGGCTGGTGTGAGTTTGTGTTGGACATGCATCGATATTGCCAACACGTTGACCAACCAGCGGGGTTCCACCCGCGGGCATAGAAAATGTTGCCTTCGAGGTTTTCTTGACCTTCTTCAAGTTCTTGAGGAAGTACCAATCATTGCCACGAACCAATGCGGGTGTGTCACGCCCAGTTCCATTCCAGTCCCCGGCCACCGCAATGTCGGTGGGAAGGCCCAAGGCGAAACTCGCGACTCCCGCTGAAAGCTCAGGGATCGGCTGGTACGTCACCTTCTTGCCCAGCACCTTCGGTTTTTTGGAAACATCGGTGAACCGAAGTTGGAACTGGCCTGCGCGGTATACACCCAGATCCGTCTTTCCGTCGCCGTTCCAGTCACCTGCAATCGGCTGGTCACCCATTTGACCGAACTGGTCGGTTGCTTCGCCACCCGCTGTCAGCTGCCAGAGCCACGTGCCGTTGCGAAAAATCCCTCGGTCCGCACGCTTATCCCCGTCAATCAGTGCCGTCACCGGAATGTCACCGGGTTCGCCACCCCAAGCACCCATGGTTTCCCACTCGGGTGAATCCACACTTGAATTCGTATAAAGCCATTCCCCATTCATGTAGCGACCCGGAGTCGCAACACCGCTGCCGTCCCAATCAGCCATCAAGGCAACGCCCTCGCCCTTGGGAAGGTCCATCCGGGTTCGACTGGTGCCATCAGATCCGCTTGCCCAACTCATCCAGATTCCAGTTGTTGAGTTACCCGCGGCAGGAATGGAGGCCTCCTGTGACTTCTTTTTTTTCTTAGCGGTAGCGGGACTAGTTCCGGAAAATGGCAGCAACGTTATTATCAATGCACCAGACATCACGATGACGGCAGATTTAGAAAAATTCACAGGCTGCATTCCTCGCACATCGCGTTGGAAGACATCGGGACCTGTGTTGTGATCACGCGAGTTGGGTTTTGGCTTTGCACCCACGGTGTAATGAGGTCACCGGAAACACCGCGGAACCATAAGGCGTTCACCTTCAGCGTCGGTTCAATTCGAAGTGAAAAGTCCACGTAATCCAGGGCCTTCGCGTCATAGGGGAAGGGTGGTAAACCTTCATAGAAGTTACGTTGATTCACGCTCGTAACCCCGGTCAAACTCGAAACCCATACGTTGACGAGCGTTCCCGCTCCATCGAAAAGAAATGGGGTAAACCCAGGTTCCGTCTCAGCAGTAGTTGCCCCGCGAATTATTGCCTCACCCACAAGGGGATTCTCAATACCGTTCATGCGGGCATTCGCCGCCTCGATGCCTGGCGCAAATGTGAAGCCGTCAGACATTTGAGTGGGAGTAACTCCAATGAATCCGTAGGCACACACACTTAATCCACCCGCGAGAGTCATAACTCCTAGTTGTTTCGCCCTTGACGCGTCCTGCACGGCTCGCATCGTGATTGCGGCTGCCAAGGCAATGGCTACCGGGGCAAACGCCAGCATGGATGCACTGAGCGCCTTGAGAACGTAGTAAGAACTCACCCGGCTCACTTCGGCCGAGTCTGTCCCAGGAATAAACACGATTGAAAGGATGGCGAACATGATCGCCGGAGCGCCGATCGCAACTCCCAAAGCGGCACTTCGCCGCCACAACATGACAATCACAAGCAATGCAAGAAGTGGAGCTGCAATACCAAGGGCAATGTTGAACGGCACCATTCCAGTTGCAACTGCACCAATGTCGGAACTGAGTTCCCCTGCGGTTGAACCCGGTCTAATAATCGCCTGCGCCTGCTGGAGAGCCAATAGAGCCGCGACCACACCTGTTCCTAAAATCCAAATTACACCACGTAGCGGCTTAACCTTCCACAAAGAGACAAGTACGACCACGCCAGCGGGAACTAACCCAATCACCATTGGGGTCCAAAGGTTTATTGTCGCAACAGCAGCTGCTGGAATCACAAACCAGCCAAGTGTGGCGGCACTGTGCATACTTCGTGCACTGACATAGCTGGCCACAGCAACTACCGTCACACCGAGGACAAAGTTCGTGAAACCAGCATTGAAAAACAGTGCCGGACTTCCCAGCAGGGTGAACATGCCGGTTGCAAAAACTGCAAGCACTCCGGCTTGCCGTGCATACTTCTTTCCACTGACCCGCGAGGCTAGGTCTCCAGCAATCCAACTGAGCAGCATCATGCACAGGGCGAAAGTCAAAGCAGTCCAAATGACAAATGGCCACAGCAAATCAATCCGAGTCAATTCTCCCGCACTGATTACACGCTCACTCAGCGCCCACACCGTGCTGTGCAGTGAGGGGTACCACTGGTTCCAGGCTTCACTTCCGTCGACCGTTGTCCAGGCACTACTCCCCTGCACGTAAGTGTTAGCAAATGCCGTGAAGTGACCTTGGTTGTCCCAGCCCGAGAAATAGAGCCCGCTCACGGTTTCATAAGTGTTGCGCCCGGCATATGAACCGATAATCCAGCCGGCGGTTCCCGCGAAAAGCCCCGCAAGCATCGCCTCAATCAGAGTGGGACGGCTTACAGGCACATAGCGCCACTTTGGGACCAAGCGCAACGCCAAGGAACCTAACAGGATTGCTACGAGAGTCACCTGCGCGGTTAACGTGTTGATTGGAACTGAACTAGCCCGCGGAAACACCAATGCAATTAACGAAAGCGCAACGATTGCCGAAATTGCAAAACGTTCAATGAGTCCACGACCCCACGGTGGAATAACGGCCAGCAGAATCATGGTGGTGACGAACCCGACCACGGGAAGCACGAAAATCAAAGTGATCGAGAAAAAGCTTGTCAAGACAAGAATCACAAGCGTGCGATTGTCTTTCATTGGGTAAAGCCTATTTCGGCATTGACCGGGCCCGACTGAACGGCTGACAGAGTCGCTGTTGTGTCCGTGATCTTCATGCCGCTCTGTCGCACGGGCTTAAATCCCTGAGGACCTGTAACTTGAATCGTGATCACCGAGTCGTTGAACAAAGATTGGGTTTCCGCCTGAATACGGTACGTCAGTTCACGTGCGTCTCCGGTTGTGTCACCACCACTAAACGTCCCAACTGGGAGTTCGTAGGAGACCGAGACCGCGCTTTGACCTCCCGGGGGTGTCCAACCGACCAGTCGGATCATCCGGTGTCCAAATCCGTCGTCAATCCAACCGCCGCCAAGTTGTTGGTGCCCGCGAAAGGGTCGCACTGTAAACCCGACCGGATACGTTGGTTTGAACTTCGTCGCAGCGTCAGGGACGTATAACAAATAGGCGTTCTTTAGCCACGTAGTTTCATAACCCACTCGCTCTGGGGGGCCTTCGGGTCGATCCGCGGGCGTCGCATTGGTCAACGTGAGCTGTTGGGTCACCCGCGCACTTCCATCAGCTTCCAAGTTCACATTCACCAACACGTTTCGCTGCTGGAAAACATCGACCTTGCTCTGATTTCCGTTCTGCGTGTACAACGCGGACCAGTCACCTACTTCCGGGTCTGAAACAACACCCGCCGAATTACTCTTAAGTGCCAACTTTTCCAGTGCAGGATCCTTCATAAACATTTGAAAATGTCGCCCAGGAGCCGTGCTAAAAATTGCTTGCCCCGCATTAATCAAATCGCCACCAGAAAGGATCCGTACTAGTAGTTGATCGAGCAGTGCCTGATTCGCCTCCTGCCGCTGATCCGCATCTTCTTGACCAAAATCTTGGTACGCGTCAACAAGAAGAATTTGTCCAATTTGATCTCCCGTAACCTCACCGAAGACGTCGGAGGAGATGGGTCCCGTTGCTTCCAGAACGGCGGCGATAGCCGTGAGGTCCAATGTCACCACGCCGTCAACTTCTGGGTAGCTAGGGCCATCCCACTGACCCGACCAAGCCGCCAACATTTCTCTAGCGCTGTAAAGAAAATTGGGGTGAGTATTGGTAACAACAAAAGGCTTATCGCGCGGATTTTGAACAAAGAATGGGTTTAGCGATGGACCAAACCAATTCACCTTCGCATTGATCGGAGGGAACAATTGAGTGCTGGTTTGACCCTTAATCGGAATCGACACTCGACCGTCTTGAAACTCCACCATGACCAATGACAATGGTGCGCCCCCAGAGGCCCGCATTTCTGCCTGGTTCCCGATTGCAATCAGATAACGCTTGGGGCCGTTGGCCCCCAAAGCATCGGGTAGAGCAGGCGTAATTTCAACGAGCGTATCTACTCCCGATGCAATGGGAACGGCTTCGCGTAAAGCACGATCTCGGATTCGACCTAATGGGTCAGAAAACAATGTTGTTGCTTTGATATTGCCAAGGTCGACTATCGCTTGGTCAACCTGATTTTTCAGTTGCACACTTTGCGCCGGCAAGGTCCCCAGTCGAACTAGGTCGACTGCTCCGTCTGAAAAAATTCTAGCTCCTCCAGACTTGCCGGAAAGGTCCCCATACAACGTGATTAAGTCTCCTGTTGCGGCCGAGATATTGACTGCCGCACCCACCGCAGCCCGCCAATTACTAACTGCCACCTGAAAACCAGGAATATGTTCGATCAGGGCCAGTTGCGAAGTGTCCACCGACTTCAACATCAGTTCTGTGCTTCGGTCCGCTTTCTCAAATTCTGTTTGACCGGCCTCGTAATCGCCCCCTGTGAGCCCGTCCGCCGCACCACTTAAATGGGATTGCAGTCCGTAACCACTCCAGCCAAGGGCCCCGAGCGATCCCACCAGACCAACTTGAAGCCAGAAGATGAATCCACCCACAATCGCCAGCAGTCCGAACAGGACTGCACGACCCCAAAAACGGGGTTTACGGGAAGACACCACTTGAGTATATGCAACGTTCCCAACTCAGGGCTTCACCGTTTCTTATCAGCGCACCAATTCGCGAATTAATACGCTCCACGGCCCGTGAGAACGACCTTGACGGTTTTTGCCACGATCACAAGGTCAAGGGCTGGTGACCAGTGTTCAACGTAGTCCAGGTCCATACGCATGCGCTCATCCCAGTCAACAGCCTTACGGCCTGAGACCTGCCACAGGCCGGTCAATCCAGGCTTGGTCAGGTGCCTACGGTGGTCAGCGTCACCAAAGAGCGGTATTTCGTCTAGGAGAACCGGCCGGGGCCCGACCAGGGACATGGTGCCCTTTAAGACGTGCACGATCTGTGGCATTTCGTCGATCGACCACCGGCGCAGGAAGCTGCCAAAAGGTGTGATGCGTGGATCGTTTTTATAACGTTCACTGATCCGGTCGTCTGGAACCCCGATTACTTCATCACGTTTCTCGTCCGAACCCACGTACATGGTCCGGAATTTCACAACGTCAATTACTTCTCCGCCGCGACCAATTCGCTGGTGGCGATAGAAGACTGGTCCCCGACTTGACAACATAATGCCAACAGTTGCAATGAGCATGAACGGAGCAAACAGCACGAAGAGTAGGACTCCAAAGACAATGTCGATTGCCCGTTTGATTGCCCGTTTAGACCCGGTGAGGTGTGGTTCGTCTAAGTGAATCAGTGGCAGGTCGGCCTGCATTCGAATTGTGACCCGCGGTCCCACAAAGTCGCCAAGGGTCGGTGCAACGAGTAGGTCGATTCGAGGTCCTTCAAGTCGCCAGGACAAGCGTTTAATCAAGTCTTGTCCTTGTACCGGAGTGCCGGCCACGGCAACGGTGTCAACGTCATTGATCCCAATCCGGGCCATGACCTGGTCTAGCCAGTCGTCGATCTGGGAGTCGGTGAAATCAACCTCGGACTCCTCAACCACGTCCACCACAACAAATCCAGCGACAGGGTCGCGGCCGAGCATGTCAACAATCTCGCTTTGACGCTCACCTGTCCCGATCACCATTGTTCGGTGCAAGTAGTTGCCATAGCGGCGTTCATGCCGCAACCACGCCCGCAAAATCCAGCGATCAACGAGTAGCAGGACCACACCAACTACAAAAGTGATAAGAACAAAGCCGCGAGACAAATCAAGTTTGAATGCGAAAGCGACGATTGCAACGGCACCAAAGAGTCCGGCCGAAGCGGTGACCACGCGTTTGAATTCTTCTGAACCTACTCCAAGCACCCGGGTGTCATACGATCCGCGAACGACCAAGGCGATCACCCACGAGAAAACAACTACTAGGGCAAAAAAGACGTACGTACCGTCTGAGACGTTGAGGTTGTAGGGGATTGTCCAGCGAAGGACGAACCCGATCGTGGCTGCGGCAACGATTGCCAACGAGTCCCAAATCACGGCCCGGGTTGCGTACACACGCAGAGGGTCTCGTTGTTGAATTGGTCGATCGCTGTGCCGGTTGGGGGTTGACCAACCACTTTTGGTGTGGGCTTCCCGGGCAATGCGCCGCCACGTTCCCGTGTCACTGAGTGGGTCGAAATCCGGGTTATCCGAATTTACCGGCGCACCCGATCCACTTTCCGCGCCTTTATCCACCTGACTCACCGTGCCACGGTACCAGTGAAAGTGTTGCCGACCCGCCAACTATTGAAGGTAAACGCGAACGGGTACCTCGGAGAGGGTGATTTCACTTCCACCAGCTGCTTCCTGACAATTGGCCAGCGGATCGCAGACGAGTTGGGAATTTTCTGGGGTTGTGTAAGGCGCTTCGCCTGTTTGGGCCCAAGCGACAACCCAGTTTGATCCTGAGGCACTGAAATTACACACCACGGTGTTTCCGGATTCTTCGCATCCGTCATAGGAGGCGCCAACTACCCAGTTATCCACTGCAAAAAATCCTTGTTCCCCGTCAGAACCGGGAAAGGCCTGAACGCCGAGCAGGTCGTAGGGTCCTAGAGACCAGATGTACCAGTAGGAACGATCGATTCCGTATCGCAGGTCGTCAATGTAGGTTCTCACAACAAAACCTGCTGCCCGCGCGCCCGTTATCTCTTGCTTTGGCAAGTCACCTGGACCGGCAAGACCGTAGTTCAGTTCTGTGTCCCAAAGGGGAAGCTCAGGTGCCCCTGACGCCGCAAGAACTTCTTGGGCAGACTCGATCAGTTCGCCTCGCGCAACGGGATCGCCGTCGGCTTTGGGGTATGTGTGAATTGCAAACACATCTACCGGCCAGCCGACTTTGCCTAGTTCCTCCAAATAAGCTGGATAAAACTTGTTAAATGAACCAGTCAACCGGGTGCTAGGTGAAGGAGCGATCACCAAAGCCTCGGGGTCTTTCGCCTTGATGATGTCGTAGGCGCGCTTGGTCATATCCGCCATTTCGGCGGGGGTTCCGTTGTAGAAATTCTTGAGGTTGGCTTCGTTCCAAATTTGATAGGAGGTGAATGAGTCGGCGTAGCGGTCAACAACCGCTGTTACCCATTCATCCCAGTCCGCCATGTTCTTGGGAGCACTCGCTGCACCAGGTTGTGGGTAGTCAGAGTCATTGAGTTCCTTAGCCGCCCACTCTGGTGTTGTTCCGAGCACCATCATGATGTCACTCATACCTTTAGATGCGGCATTTTCAAGAAGACCGTCAATATTGCCCCACTTGAATTCACCCTTGGCGAGTTCAATCTGACTCCAGGCAGTTCCGTTGTCCCACATGCGGAGTGCGCCAAATGGTGCTGCGGCCCAAGCACCACCTTCGGCGCCTTCAATGTGCATGCCTACGATTGTTGGAGAGACACCGTCAACTTCAACTGTTGAAGACTCCGTGCTTGTTTCTGTGGGCGAACCCGCTGAATCCGAATCTCCGCCACCGCAAGCGGTGAGCATCAAACTGGCGGCGCTCACCGCAGCGATGAGACCTAGGGCTGTTCGCCTAGTGCTTGGTTGTTTGAGCGAGCTAGTGCGGTTCCGAACCATAGAGGCATGCTTCCAATCTGAATTTGAGTTCCTGGTACTGCTGGTTGACAGGTGTCCAGCGCGTCACATTGGAGCTCTACGCCTGCAGGGACAGTGTACGTTGCCGATCCTGTCGTAGCCCAAGCGATTGCTTCTGGGTTGTTGTTGTCACCTAGTTGGCACAGGTTCGGAGTGGAACCGGAACCGTTGCTGCATGAGTAGTAGGAATTTGCGATCCAGTTGTTCACGGTCTGGTAGCCGATTGCTCCAGGAGTTCCTGGCTGCAGGGTGATTCCTACTCGGCCGTCCGCCGGTGCCCAGAAGTACCAGTAGCTACGGTCCACTCCTAGCCGAAGGTTGTCTAGGTAGGTCTGTGCAACCCATGAGGCAGCTTGAGCACCACCGATCGTTTGTCCCTTGATCTTGCCGGGCCCAACGATTCCGTAGTTGACTTCGGTATCCCAGAGTTCCTTGGAGGCAGGGACTTTCCCCTTTTTAGTGTCCTTAAGTACTTTTTGAATCAAGTTCACGCGGTCGGCGGGAGTGCCTTGGCCGTCGGGGTATGTGTGCACTGAAATAACGTCAACCGGCCACTTGAGCTTTTTAAGTTCCTTGAGGTACTTAGGGAAAAAGCGCTTGTACGAGCTGGCCAGACGCACCGTGCTGCTAGCGCTCACTACCTTGGCTGTCGGATCGTTTTTCCGGATTATCTTGGTAGCTGCTTGGGTCAACTTCGCCATCTGCTTGGGCGTGCCAGCCCAGAAGTTCTTCAGGTCTGCTTCGTTCCAAATTTGATAAGAATCGATGCTCTCGGCATATCGAGAAGTAACCGCATTTACCCAGTTCTTCCAGTCTTTCATTTTGGGCACCGAGGCTGCGCCCTTATTGGGATAGGTACCTTGCTTCTTATTACTTGCCGCCCATTTTGGGGTGCTACCAAGCACGTACATGGTCGAGACTTTTTGGGAGTTAGCGTTAGCAATCGCGTTGTCTAAGCCGGTCCACCAGAACAAGTTCTTTTTTTGTTGCACCTGACCCCAAGTGACACCCGAGTCCCAGAGTCGAATTGAGCCATAGGTCGAAGTGGGGTCACCACCATTGGCGATCTGCGGAACGTGAAGTCCAAAGGCCGCTTCAGGGAGTGGCTGCACGTCTGCCTGGGCACCAGGTATCGCAATGATTGAGGTGCCGGCAAAAGCAAGGGCCGCGAGACCAGCAATAAAAGATCGACGCATGAAAAACCTTTCAAATGAGGGAAGGTGCTGAATATACGTCCTTGAACCTAACCCATCAGGCTGGAAATTTGGGTCACCGACGCCGTAAAATATACAAACTTTGGCCATCTGTTTCTTGGCCGTACTCGAAACGGTCGACCGCTAATCCCCCTAAGTTCACGAGGGATTCGAAGTACTGGCGTGAGAAGCGAGTGCAGTGCAGCCGGCCCTTCCACTCAAGGGGGCCGTAACCTGCTGGGTTTTCATCCCAGTCAGGAACGTCTTCCTCGACAAAGCACGTAACGAATGCCTTACCGGTCGTCGTGAGCGCTTGCCCTAGTAATTCCAAATACCCTGCAGTGTCAACAGCGTTCATATGACTAAACACCGAATAGGCATAGAACACGTCAACACTGTGGGGATCCGCACTCAAAGTGCGCTCAGGTGAACCATCTGGGTTGTACCGCTCGTTACTCACGTCAACGTAGGTGAACCGGTAACCTTCACTCGCCAAATTTTCCTGCGCCCAGTCGATTAATTCACGTTGAACGTCAACACCGTGATAGTCACGAATTGAAGGGAAATACTCCTTTACGCCAATTGCCAGCCGCCCCGCACCGCTGCCCCAATCGAGTAACGAGGACTCGGGATTCAGACCGCAATACTTCTCTAGACGCTTAACGTCTCGCACTGCCGTTTTGATAAAAGCTTTGTCATTCTTAAAGTGTTTGCCACCCATCCGGTATTTCGACGGGGGCAGCGGGGTCTTCGACTTCCCACCAATGGACAGGTTTCCAATTTTCACCACAACCCAACAGTATCCCCAACTCGTTCAGATCTGTCACCTTCTACACAGGGTCGCCGGTGCTTCTTCCACAATCCAACCGGGTCCAACAGAATCTATAAATGTTCGATCCCGTAGTGAGTCAGTTATATAAACAACGAATTGAGTTCGGTCAGCCCGAGGACGGAGAACTAAATTGGACCGAGCTTGAGTTGAAATCAATTGACACACTCTTCGTTCCCGGCGCGACCACTCACACCGGCGGGGTGCCACACACATCTATTGCAGAATTAGAGGCGCGAATATCTCGGCTTCGAGCTCCGTGTGTGATCTCACATTCAAGTGCGGCAATTCTTCTCGGACTTGAACTGCCATTTCGTATTGCTCACGACCAGTGCCTGCACCTCACCGTTCCTCGCTCTCATGCACGGCCAACCCAACGGGGTCTCCATGCACATCTGGGTGATCTATCCGACGGCGAGACTTTCCTAATCGGCAGCCTGTCGGTCACTTCACCCGCACGTATTGTCGCTGACCTAGCAGAGAAATTGACACTTCCCGAACTCAATGTGCTACTCGACAGTGCACTTTCATGGGTTGACGAAGCCGATTGTGACGAGTTCACCACCGAATCGTTCAACGAGACCCTGTTTCGCCGCAGTAGATTTCCAGGTCGAGGAAGAATACGGAAGTTGACAACTCTGAGAGCTCGCTACCTGCGAGCGAGGTTGGCATGGTCATTCCCGCACTCTCCCTGGCAGAGTTTCCTCTCCACTCTGATCGCGGACCGGTACCGCACACGCGTCAAAGTCTTGAGCTCAGATCAAGTCGTGATCCCCACCCACAATGTGATCCTCGTTCAACCATGGCACCTTGATGACGACCGCGTCAGCGCAATGAACATCGCAGCAACCATCACCGCGCTCCGATCATTTGGTTGGTGTGCGTTTTCTTTCTCGTATCTCGACCTGCTGTCTGAAAAATCTGTGCTCAGCAGCTATGAAAAAGCCCGAAATCATGCAAATTTCAATCATCTCCGTGAATTGAATCAGCGAAATTGAGCACGCGGGCCGCTACGTCTCCCAAGGTGTCCGGAAAATTCTTTGCTTACATCATGGCACTGTGCGAACTGTGCGCATTGGATCCAATCAATTGCGAGATTCGTGAGGGGACCTGAACAAATGGCTGTCCTAAACCTCGGAAAATCCACACACTTAGTCGAGTGCCACCATCCCTGCAAATAATTCGCACTCGTTCATTCGCCCGCGTTTCTCTCTAACTCTCGGTCCTCACATGACCTTGTCAATGAGGCCAAGATCAACGGCAGCTTTGGTGAGTTCTTCGC
>Ga0222664_1000620_pt1 | contig 17990 bp, 20 predicted proteins | sample AntAcemetagen604_FD_181147 | JGI IMG/M metagenome (GOLD analysis project Ga0222664, IMG submission 181147) | Saline water microbial communities from Ace Lake, Antarctica - #604 | ecosystem: Environmental > Aquatic > Non-marine Saline and Alkaline > Saline | place: Antarctica: Ace Lake...
CCGAGTCAGAGGCGTTAGCTTTTGCCCAATCTGTAGACGTTACGGCTTACGTTACGGACGACGGAATTATTGCACCCGTTGCTTACCCAGAAGACGGTGCAGAATACAATTGGGATGAAGAGAACACCCAGTGGGCTGAGCGCGTCTAACTTCTACTGAACGCCTATGTAGTAGGCTATAAAGGTGAACAACGTACCCAACTGGTTTCAAAACGACGGCCTCAAAAACTTCGAGGGACACCTCAAGCACCTAGCCGAGCGGCCCAGCCGTATGCTACAAATCGGTGCATACACAGGAGACGCCAGTGTTTGGCTGTACAACAACGTTTTGTACAACCACACGGGCTCCATCCTTATAGACGTTGACACCTGGGAGGGGTCAGACGAGCCTACCCACCATCAAATGAACTGGGGCACAGTAGAGACCGTTTACGACGCAAAGACCTTAGCTGGGCGCAATCAAAGAAAAATTTTAAAGTACAAAGGCACAAGCGACTCTTTCTTTAAAAATAATCGCGAGCTATATGACTTTGTTTATGTTGACGGTGACCACACAGCCTACGGAGTTCTCAAGGACGCTATCTTCGCCTATGAGTGTTTAAACGTTGGCGGGATAATTGCTTTTGACGACTACCTTTGGTCAGGAGCAGATGACTCAGCAGATTGTCCCCGAATGGCGATAGACTCCTTTATGGAGGTCTACAAAAAAAGAGTGAGCCTCGTCCACAAAGGGTACCAACTGTGGGTTAAAAAAATAAGGTAACATCGATTAGTGCAGGAGAGAAAATGACAAAAAAAGAAGAGACTAAGCCGACACTGTGTTACAGCTATGAAGTAACTATGGTCATACAGATTTTCGCTGAGACCGAGGAGTCTGCAAAAGACAAACTTGACTCAGACGGCGGCTTTGTAAGTCGACGTTCTATTGTCCTGAAAGACACAGTACCTCTGTACAGCGGAGAAGAGATTTAAGTGAAATCAGCAATCTACACCATCGCACTCAACGAGGTTGATTTTGTTGACCGATGGTATGAGTCAGCCAAAGACGCAGACTACCTTCTTATTGCGGACACAGGGTCAACTGATGGCACTGTAGAGCGGGCACGTGAGCTTGGTATCAATGTAGTAGACGTGCGGGTGGCCCCCTGGAGATTTGAAGACGCACGAAATGCAGCTCTCGCAGCGCTTCCAGATTATATTGACATGTGTGTCTCGCTGGACATGGACGAAGTCATCACCCCGGGATGGAAAGAGATTCTTACAGAAGCATGGGGGCGGGGGGTAAATCGTCCACGGTACAAACATATTTGGTCCTTCAATGAGGACGGCACCCCTGGCCTCGAGTTCAGCTACGACCACATTCATGGTCGTAAAGGGTTCCGGTGGCGTCACCCAGTACACGAGTGCCTCTACGCTTTTGGTATCGAGGAGAAGCAAGAATGGCTAGAGGGGATTGAGACACACCACCGCCCTGACTCAACAAAAAGTCGCTCGCAGTACCTCCCACTCCTGGCTCTTTCTGTTCAGGAGGACCCGCACAACGACCGTAACGCTTTCTACTACGGGCGGGAGCTCTACTTTTATGGCAGGTACATGGAGGCTGCAGAAGAGCTAAAGCGCCATTTGGAGCTGCCTACGGCCCACTGGGCACCCGAGAGGGCGGCGTCCATGCGCTTTATCGGTAAATCCCTCCCGGCGGAGGCGGAGCACTGGTTCCAGAAGGCCATTGCACAGGCCCCAGGACGCCGTGAGCCCTTCGTAGACCTCGTAAAACTTTACTATGACCGCCAAGACTGGATCAACTGCTTAAAGCACGCACAAGAGGCCCTGGCCATTGTAGAAAAGCCCTTAGAGTACCTTTGTGAGGCAGAGTCGTGGGGATTTTCTCCTTGGGACTACGCTGCGGTGGCTGCGTATAATTTAGGGCAGTATGTAAGAGCATCTGAGTATGCCGATAAGGCCTACGAGCTTAGTCCAGACGATGAGCGGCTAAAAAATAACGCGGCTCTTTGCAAAGCAAAGTTGGTAAATGAGGTAGAATAGAGGTATGCGCTTTAAACTTCTGCAGCCTCGAGAGTCCGATCCAGCTCCTAGTAATGGGATGAAACTACCATCCTGGAAGCACCGTCGTAGACTAATTTATATGTCTTATGGTCTAGGCGCGGGGATGGTTATTTTCGGGGCTTTTGTGTATTCTACCGATACTCAGGTCGCTTCTCAGATGATCATCGGGGGCGTGAGCCTTATTAGCATTATTTTGACTGCGTACACAGCGTTTGCCACAATGGACGATCGTTTCCACTACCGGGGCGATAGCAGCCCCTCCGAGGCGTTAGAATTCGAAGACGACCCTGACGGAGCGGGGTCTAAGTAGCCTTTTTTCGAGTACGACGTCTTTTAGTCTTATCTCTTTCACGACGGGCAATTCGGTCTGAGCGCATCTGCTTGTAGGCCTCAATGGCGTTAACGCTTGTTCTACTTCTCCAGCTAAAATTGCACTCGGAGCATACAACAACCTTGGCAGTTTTCCACCTACCCCCGCCGGGAACGTTTTCTATTCGAGTCTCTAACTGAAAAGGCCTTGCGTTGCAGTAGGGACAGTTTGGGTACCTACGTCTACGCGCTTCCTCTCCTTTATAGGAGACAGAAAGCGTTCTGCGGATCTCCACCTCATCCTTACCGCCCCACACACCCCAAATTTGTTTATTTTCAAGTGACCACTGAAGGCACTCAGATCTCACGGGACAACTGTAGCAAAGATTTTTGGCAGCATATTTTTCTTCAGGCTTTTTAGAAAAAAACCAGTCAACATATTTTTTGTTGGCTGGTTTAGCACATTCGGCATCTTTTTGCCATTTTAAGTTATCCGCTGGGTTCCACACAATACTATTTTACACTACAAACACCCAAAAAAGCCTTGCAAAAAGGATATGGGCGTTTCTTAAATATAGACTTTTACCCAGGTGCAGGGAAGTGCTTTTTCTACTATTTCTCCGTAAAATGTTTCCCCTTCTTCGTCACATATCAGCATTTCAATATCATCGGTCAGACTTCCCATCCAGCCCTGCTCTACTGTTGCCTCTGCAATAGCTTCAAAGCCCGCAAAAAGACTATCCACAAGGCCGTCTCTCTGCAGAGCCGATGCAAGAGCTCTTCTCACAATCTCCTGGTCAATATCAACATGCTCCGGGGTGTAGTAAAGATGTTCTTCCTCGGGCCACTCAACCCAGAGGTAGTCGCCCAGTCTTTTGTCGATCATTCATCCTCATCATCTGTCTCAGAAAAAGCCGACTCCAGCTCAGCAAGGCCAAATCCAAAATGAGAGTCTCTACTAATTAAATGATAAATCCCAGCAATAGTTACTTTTCCGCAGTAGTCACATATCTCTACCGTCCCTGTGTTGTACTTCATCGGGATCTCAACGTCCTTAAGGCGCATCATGATACTCCCATTGTCATCCATGCTGTGGGGCTCCCATGTGGAGTTTTTTGCAATCCAACATGTTTCGCATACGGGAACTGGAGACTTAACAGGTTCTGCATTCATAATATAATTTTAGCGTATTATGTTTTGCCTGGGTGTGATAGGGATGCGATTAACTCTTCTTATTGCGGTTCTTTCGGTGGGGCTGAGACCGCCCCACACTCCGTGCTCTTCATTTTTAATACCCCACTCGGCACACTCCATTTGGTGCACACATTTGTTGCAAAGACTTTTTGCTTCTTGATACGAGGTGGTACGGAGCAACTGTTCTTTGTCATCAGAGTCCCTAGCAAAAAATAGCTCTACGCCTACCTCAGCACAAAGGGGTTCTTCAAAATCCCACGGTTTACGCACTGTAGCTCCCTATTCTGTTGTTATGTAATTACGTAATAATTAATTTTTCTAGCTTTTGTGGTGCGTAGTGCGCTCCGTCTAGTACCGGCTCCCTTCCGTCACTAGATTTAATAATTACATCCCCGTAGCGAACAGCCACAACTACACCCCGCCTGCCGTTGTGGGCGGCTCCTAGGGGCCCTGTGAAGGCGTCAGACCTGACCCTAATTTGGTCAGCTACTTTAATTTGACCGGGGGTAACTTGGATCCACATCTCGTCCTCATTAACTTTGATATGTGCGTGTCCAACGGCTAGTTTAGAGAAAAGGTCGACAACAGTCACCCTATGCTCGTCACTGAGTTTGTCAAAAGTTTCAAGGTGTTCAATTAAATTAATAACAGAGTCACCAATTATTTTTCGAACTTTAGCTTCCTGGAGCTGGGACTTTACCCACTCCATGTCAAGATTGCTACTCATTATGTTTTTACTTTCCTTATAGTGAGGGGCACCATCCCGGTAGGATGATGCCCCTCTGCCACAGTGTTTAGAACGGAGGCTGCCCTGGCGTGGCAATTGGAGGTGGCGGTGGTACTGCCGCTCCGGCTGCTACGGGTGGGGCGGGGGGTGCTGCTGGGGCAGGAGCCGATGCCGTAGCCGCTGAAGTGGCCGGGTAGTAGGCCTTCATCTCGTTACGCATCTTCCCCTGGTACTCGCTCTGACCAACCTTGGCCCGGAAGGTGCGATTGACAAGAGTGTTGGCAATCGTCTCCAGGTCGGGGTTGTTCTGCTTCAGGTAGTCAGGGGTGAGCCCAAGAGCGTTCAACTTTCCCTGAATGATGCCCATAGCCTTAGGGTTGTCTGTGGAGAACACAAGGTTGTCCCACAGAAGCCGACGCTCGTGCGACCCAGAGGCCACCTGCGTCTTCAGCTTGAGCATGTACTTACCAGTTTGCGTGGTAGCGACGTCGCAGCTCAACACCGCCAGGTCGTAGTCACCATCTGGCAACGGAGAGTAATCAGGTGCATCTGAAACATTTTCCAGAATGTGCCCGAAATTAACATTAGTACCCATTATTTTTTCCTTAGCTTCGATCTGTATTGTTGATGGATTATTCAGTTGTCTGTGCAGTAGCTTGCCTTGGCCCAAAAATGGTGTCCAGCATAACCTCAATAGAGAGCTTATCCTGTTCCACGATTGCGCCTAGTCGGCCCTGCACTCGTTCCCCGGCCTCATACTCCTTTGTTCGCTCAACGTACATGCGACGCAGTTTGTATGGAGGCTGCATGGGGTCCGGGTTCTGGAACTCCTCAATGGTGAGGGCTCCCAGAATATCGTAAAAATATGGAGCTTGAATAGCAAGCTGGCCCTGCAAGTAAGGACGGTGTGACCCGTCCTGCCCAACCCTAGACATAGCTGTCAAGACAACTGCCTCTAGTGGGTTTGTAGGGTGCATCGTCAGGTCACGAAGATCCCGCAAGAGAGAGCCCATGTGGCGCAAAAGCTCGCCCCACTGCTGCATCTTCATCTGCTCGGTTCCGGCAATGCTGTCCATTGCCTTCACCTGAAGCTCCGAGATAGAGTCAATAATCAAGCTCTTAAAGTGGTGCTTACCCGCTTGAAGCCACTGGTAGGCCTTCAGCACCGTGTCGTAGTCTCGGACTGTCACCACTACTGTGTCCCACGTGCCGTCAGCCATTGGAGGCTCTTCACGCATAGGGTCCCAGTATTTAGCAACAATAGGAAGAAAGCGGTGGCCGCCTTCTACGTCTAGCATCAGACGTGGGTACGGGGCAGTGACTGCAAAAGTAGACTTGCCAACTTTTGAATCTCCGTAGACCATTACGGTCAGTGAACGTTGTACTTGGGACATTAATCGCTTCCTTTCTTATCACCCTCGCCATAGTAGGCATAGGGGTCGGCTACATCATACATTTGTTCTATTGCGCTTTCTGAGGCGCTTCCGTCGTCTACTAAAGTACACACATTGTAGAACTGGCATTTCCACTTACAATCTCGAGTAGGACTTGGGTATGCGTTGTATGCATGACTTTCTCCTTCATCGAGGGCTTTGCGGACTCTCATCAAATCAGCAATTGTTCCGTGAAGTCTATCCCAGAACGACCTTAAAGTAAAGACGTTGTGCCGGACCTCGATCTGATCGTAGAACGGAGGCTTAGCTGCAGCGGTCCTTTTAACCTTTTTAAGTAGCGTAAAGAGGCCACCCTCAGAGCGGTTCTCTTCCCCCTCTTTAAGGATTTCCAAGGTCATGTAGGTGAGAACCTGCTCATTCATCGGAGCAAGGTTTGCAAAGTCGCTGAGAGAGCCCCCTACGGTCTTAAAATCTCTGAACATCCGGACACCGTCAATCTTGCGACGGACCCGCATATCTAGTTTACCTGTGAGCTCGACCTCACCGTTAAACAAGGGCACAGTGATAATTTCTTCAGTGGAGATAATATCTAGTTCGACGTCAATGCCGTTTTCCTCTACCCACTGCAGGTAGCCCTCAAGCATAATGTGGCCCAGCTCGGCCTCATTTTCAAGAGAAGCAACATCCTTAAACTCCGATAGCAAAGATTTCTTCTCTTCCTCGACCAATGCGCTGTGGGCCTCAAGAAGAGACTTACCCGTAGAGTAATGCTGATCCAGGGCCTCATGAATGCGTGATCCAAGAGCCAGTGCGCCAGTGCGCTGCTTCTCTTTAGGCTGGAGCCTGCGGTAGTAGGTAAACCACCAACGTCGGCGACAATCCTTAAAAGTTTGAATCTCAGAGTTTGAAAGTCTTACTGGCTGGGTCATGATGCTTTCTCGTCCTCTAGTAGGCTAATAAGTTTTTCTTTGTCTCGAACTACTTCTTCAAAATTATCTGCTTTTTTAGCAAGAACTTTGATAATACGGGATTCTATACTTTTCTCTGTGATGTAATCCGTGACTATGATTGAATCATGTATTTCTGAGCCAATCCTGTGTACTCTGTCAAGAGCTTGTTTGTAGTCTACTAAAGACCACGGACGCTGCAGCATAATGAGCCTGCGGGCCGCAGTAAGCGTAACACCCACACCCCCCGCTTGAGCTGTGAAAAGAATCCACTTAATCCTCCCGGCCTGGAAGTTATCAATAGCTTCTTGTCGCTCCATATCGTCTTGAGCCCCGGTGATCAGCCCATGCGGAATTTTTGCCTTGTCTAGCTCGGCGCGCAGAAGGTAAATAAGCTGGCGAGACACCGCACACACGGCAACAGACTCGCCCTCAAAGTCACCGTTCTTAATGTCACTCATCAGGGAATCAACCTTGCAGGAGGGCTCAGCCAGGATAGCCCTGGGCTCTCCCGTAGTTGGGTGCATTTCGAGTGACGCGTACGAGTTAGCGAACTGGACTAAACGAAGAGTTTGGGTGAGCACGCTGGGTGCTGTCAGAATCTCCCCGTCCTCAAGCTGTGCGATCATTAGATTTTTCATCTCGTCGTATGCTTTTTTCTGCTTAGGCGACATTTCAACATCTCGGCGTTCTTTGATAACTTCGGGAAGCCACGGCAAAACTCGAGCTTTCAGCATCCGCCTCATATAGGGATTTACCGTTGCATAAAATTCTTCGTACATAGTCGGCTTAATTCCGATAATCATAAGCTGACCAAAAGCATTGAGCATAGTGTCGACCATTCGATCAATCCACTTCGTCTTACTAGGCCAATCACGTGGGCTCAGCCAGTGCAAAATAGGCCACAGGTCTAAAACATTATTAGCAATAGGAGTTCCGGTGAGGGCAAACCTAATCTCGGCATCGCCCGTGGCAGACCACAGTGCTCGTGTTTGCTTACTCTTAGGTTCTTTAGACCTGTGGATTTCGTCGGCAACCACAGCTTTAAAGTCCATTTTGTTTAGTTCGCGTAGATGGACCTCACAACGATTTTCGGAGACTTTTGAGTTTTGCCCGCCACATGAAGTACACCGAGCAAGCGCCACGGAGCCGTATGGAGCGAGCCTAGAGTGTCCGCGTAGCGACTCCCAGTTGATGACGTACACGTCGGCTTCCTCTTCTAGCTGCTTCCTCCGCTGCGTGGCAGTGCCACGGACAACTTTTACATTTACCTCAGGCCACCACAGCTTAAACTCACGCTCCCACGTGCCCTTGAGTGTGTTGGGGCAGACAATCAGCGCAGGAAAAACCTCTTCTCCCTTTTCTTGAATCTTCTTTAAAGCTCGGATCGCTTGAGCAGTTTTTCCAAGCCCTGGCTCGTCAGCAAGCAGGGCACGCTTGACTGTTGCAAGGTACGCAACACCAGCACGCTGGTGAGGGAATAAATCTTCATCCCCCTCTGCTTCTTCCAGGTCCCTCAGGGCCATGGCGGGGTCAATCCTGGTCTGGCGCTCTTTAGAGGCCCAGTCTGTTAGCTCGGGGCCGATTTCCAGAGTATCCCGGAAGGTAGACCGCAAAGCCAGGCAGCTTGTCCAGCTCAGAGGCACCCTCCAAACGGAATCACTGGCAGACCACGAAGATCCAGGTAGGCTTTTACACAGCTCTTTGTAGCGCCACTCAGAGTGGATAATAATATGTTTATCGTCTGGAGTTTTTTCCGCCAAGACTGTCATTAGTGTCCTTTCATGCTAAGCCAAGCATAGCAAATTTTTTTCTATTCTTCAAATAAGGCTGCAGGTATCCATCTTGACTTAACAAGCAGCAAAAGTCCATGACGTAAAGCATCTAGTGCATGTCCTTCTCCCCCCTTGTGCCAGATTTCAAGTTTTTTTAGCTTTGGGTTAGGAAACATATTTTTTGCATCTGCGGGCGACTGCATCGCAATTGTGTCAATCCCTGCCTCGCGACATAAATACTTCAGAACACCAATTTGCTCTAGGCTAAAAGGAGCCTGCGATTTTTTTGCAGTCTGTAAATTTATAGTAAATTGCTCGCACACCACTTTAAATTCGGTAAAGTTGTTTTTTTGCGCTAAAACACTTTTGATAACCCCTGGAAATTCGACCTCGTCTGCTTCAGTGGTCAATACCGCTTCAGGAGACTCCCGTGGCACACCAGACCAGACTAGAAAAGCAATTCCCGTCATCTTACCTGGATCCACCGCAAGGATTCCTACACTATTTTCCAGCATACTTTTGCCCCCAATTATCATATGGACCGTCTACCCCGGCTGTTAGGGGAACACCCCATTCCGACGATGTCATACATCCTTGAACTTCGTGTTTGATATCCTCCACATCCTCGGGAGGAACATTCATGACAATTTCGTCATGCACCGGGACAATGAGATAATCCGTCAGGTTAGCCTGGTCTAGTTTAACAAGGTTGTTTTTAAAAACCTCTGCAGCCCCGCCCTGAATGAGATAATTGATTAAGGTATATGGCCGATCGTTGTCGCACGTTATGCGCCTCCCCGTCCAAGTCTTAATGTAGCCTTCGCCCTCTTCCCTGATTAGTTTTTCTCCCATGTTAGTCACTGTTCTTTGAAAGGCCGCCATCTCGGGGTAATTCATGTCTAGAGAGTCGGAAACAGCCTGCATCTGCTCTATGGGGACTCCTGCAGTTGCTGCTTGTTTAGCCACACCCGCTCCGTAGAGGCGTCCGTAGATGACTCCCTTAATCAAACCCCTGCGAGAATCTGATTTTTGCATATTCTCATCTTGATACACCTGCCTACCAATCTGGGTAAATGCATCCGAGCCCGTCTCATCCGCAAGGCGAAACATCTCAATAAGCCCTGGATCTTTGGAGTACGAGGCAAACATCCTAAACTCGACTTGGTCCAGGTCAGAAGTAATAATTTTCCAACCAGGCTTCCGGGGAATAAATGCTCTACGTATGTCTGCATCATTACTTGGTAGTGTCTGCAGAGCCGGGTCACGGATAGACATGCGAGAAGTGCGAGCACCTATGGTCCGAATAGAGGGGTGCAAAACTTCATCAATGTTTTGCTCCATAAAATTTTCAAGGTACGCAGCGCACATTTTTTCTAAGTCTCTGTGTTTAATCACAAGCCTTGCAAGATTCTCTGCCTCAGGTATTCCGGAGCGCAAAACCACATCTAATTGGTGTTTGTCTACAGACACATTCTTCTTGGCCGTCAGCGCCAGCTCTGCTCCTAGTGACATAAGCTTTTTACCTACCTGGCTTGGGCTAGAAATCAGCACCCCGTATTCTTCCTGCACCTGGTGCTTGACCCGCTCTGCCTCGCCTCGCATCTCTCTGTTCCGGACCTCGACGTACCCTAGATCAATGCGTGCACCGTTTAATTCCATTTCGTCGGCAATGCGACGGACATTCATTTCTAGCTCGTAAGCTTTGGCGTAGAGTCCGCCTTCCCCGCACTGAGGGTAAAGAAGCTCCCACATCCGAGCCGTAATGATGGTGTCAAGAGCCCCATACGACCAGTAGGGAAGAAAGTTTTGCGGAACAGTCCCCCAGTCAAATCCGTGCTTACGCATCTCACTCTGCAAAATATCTTCACCACTACCAGCCGCAGGGTCGATATACTTTTCGGCAAGCTTTTTAAGACCAACGCTGGGCTCACTGGGAAAAAGGACCGAAGCAAGGATCATGGTGTCATGAGCCCTGTGCCAGGGAATCTCCCAGTCGCTTTGAAGCCTAAACCACTTATTTTCAAAAGAGATGTTGTGAAAAACAAGTGGACCAGGAAATAAATTCATGGCCTCGTAGAACACACCAGACCAGTGAGGCCAGGCCATAGCCCACGCTTTGTGGGAGTCTCCTACCTGAACAAGCCTGATCTGACCACGCCAGGGGGACAGAGCATCTTTCTTCATCCGACCGGGAAGTTGCCCGGTTTCAATATCAATAGCGAGAGGGCTGTTGGGGTTCTTGTTGCGAATCCACTCAATGAAGCTTTGAGCATCTTCAGTGCTCTCAATAAGCTCTGCCTCAGTCTGGGATAGTGGCCCAGTTGTCTTTTGTGTCATTTTTTCCTAAAGCTGTGTCAGGGAATAATCTCTATACGATACACCATATCTAGTTGTTCATCATAATTGGTTGCTGCTTCTAAAAGTTTCCTGGCTACTTTAGTGAGATAAAAACTACCACTCGGGGATTTTTTATGCAGAATGTCGATAACATCTTCGGGCGTGTCGACTACGTGGGCACGAGTCCTGTCTTTCTCCGGAAAAATAAAGGGCAGGGCTTTTGAAGGAACGCACTCCTCGCAAGGGGTGGCGTCAGGTCTTAAAGAGCTTGGAGAAGCCTCGTTTAACCTATACTTACTAACAAAATTACACGCGGCCCCGTGATATACATTAGAAACTCCGACCCTAGATACTATATATGAACCACTTTCGGTTTTGTACAGCTCAAACTCGATCCACCGAACCGCGTTGGGCCTCCATGAAGAAGATTCACCTAAAAGCTTTCCGCTGAACTGCAGAGTTCGAGAGCCATCCTTGACTTCATACACTATGCTATTTCCTCTTCGGCCTCTTCGTCTTTATAGTACACAGACTCCCACCAACGAAAAGTTTCTTCTTTGGCCCACTCTATTTCGCCCCAACCGCCATTTAAATGCCAACCATCAGTAGGAACACTGTCGTCGAGACGAATAGGGGTGATAAGTTGAGAGACATCCTTAATATAAAGAACAAGATTGTCAAGGTGAACGTAGACCTGCTCTGTCGTTAAAGACTCCCGCTCTTGGGTGTTAGCAAAGTCCAAAATAATCCGTTGCTCCACGCCATCAGAGTCAACAACAGATTTCACCCAGCGGGGTCTAAAAGCAGAAACACTTTCGTTTACTGCTTCAGGAGTATCGTATTCAAATAAATAGTTCATTTTTTGTCCTTAAGTATTAAAACTTCTTCTCTGAGCAAGTTTATCTCATCCTGCTGTACTTTTACTAGCTCAAGTACCAGCATGGACATAAGACCGTAGTCTAAACTTGCTGGTCGCCCCTCTGCGTCGTAGCCTACTGGCTCAGGGAACCCCAAATCGATAAGTTCTTCTGCAATGTAGCCATGCATCCACTCTTTATTTAAAGATTCGTGAGAGGCTCTTTCTGACCTTTTGTACTTGTACTTTTTTGGTTCTAAGTCTAATAAGTTTTTAATATTACTAGGTGTGTGCGTCTCAATATTTTTCTTCACACGCCTTGTCGACGGTGCACTTGTTCTCGTACGATAATTAGCAATAATTGTCAGCTCCCTGCCCGCATAGTCTCTAGTGTAAAAGCTGTTGGTGTAGCCGTGCGTGTGGTTGCCTCGTGCCACCTGTGTGCTCCCGCCACCAAAGCTAACACTGACGACGCTTCCATTTTTTGTAAGGCCGGTCCCAGCGGCCAACCCGCGAGAAACAATAATTCTTTTCGTAGCATCGCTAATTTTAGAACTAATAACCTGGTTATCGCCAATCTTATCCGCCGTAACAGCCCCGTTTGCAATTTGGGCACTGCCAACCTGCCCAGAACCAATCTTTGAGCTGGTAACAGACCCATTACCGAGCTGCCCCGAGCCCACGGCATTGTCAGCAACTTGAGCTGTACCCACGGCGCGGCTATCAATTTGATCTCTTCCTACTGAATTATTTTGTAGCTTACTTCTTCCTACCGCTCCGTTTCTAATTTTTTCTTCTGTAACAGCATTGCTTGTTATTTTAGAATCATTAACAGAAGAGTTAGCCAATTTTGCAGTAGTAATTGCTGAGTTGTTGACTTTGCTTGTAGTAATGGCGTCAATTTGAATTTTATCGCCGCTCACAGAGTCCTCTGCTAGCTTTCCATTGCTGACAGAGCCATCTACAATTTGACCCTCCCCTACCGAGTTGGTGCCCATGTTTGACAGTTTTACAGCATCTGCTGCGATCTGGTCATTTGTCACAGCAGCCAGCTCAATCTGATCTGAGTTAATTGCCCGAGGCCGGACGTTTGTTCTCGCCACCACCTGTGTAGCTAGCCGGGAGGGTGGGGTGGAGGCTTGAAGGTACCTAACTCGTCTCTGCAGGTCAGACACAGCTCCTGTCATAGTTTTACTGGCCGCGCGTCTTCTAGTTGCCACGTTGATCAACCTTCCAATCTGTCACTAGCGTTAGTGTGACCTCTTCGGGGAACTTTGCAGTATCGGGCACAGCAACCGAGTAGGAATCAATTTTTCTAATAAGAATATCCGACCTAGGCTCTTGGTCATTTGCTAGGCGCTGACGGACAAACTCGTCGTCGACAATCAAAGAACACCAGTCCCCAGGAAAATAAGAACCCACTAAAGGATCAAGAGATCCATTGACAGTCACTGTGTATGTTCCTACCGGTGGGCGTGACTCGTAGAGATAGTCTTGAGCGTACTGATGGAGGCTTAATTCGTCCGCAACCTCGTCTAATTTTTCGCTAAGATCGAGTAGGGGCCAGCTTCTTCCAAATTTATTATCTAAAAGCTCTTGGTCAGAAGCACCCGCGTATGGCTGACTTGCCTCATCTCCTAGGTCTTCAATACTCCCGACCACAAAAAATCTAGTAGCAGCGTCTTCGGCATCTTCTTCGATTTCAAAAGTAGAGATATTGCCTGGGTACTCAAAAACAACCTTGTCGGCCCCAAAAGCAGTGACAGGGTAAACATCCCCGGGTGGGGGAGGCTCTGCCAGGTCAATAGGGAACACTTTAAAAGTTCTAGAAAAACTGGCGGTGTCAAAGTCATAGTCGCAGTCAATGCGGTACTCAAAACCGCCGTCGGTGGTGTTCGAATACTCCTCAAGAATTTCACCAGCAGTTCGTTGCTCAAAACCTCGGTACACTTGCTTGTCCTGGTAAAACCCACTCTTGGCGTTGTTTTCAAAGTTTATTCCAATATCACCATTAGACGTAAAGCTTCCAAAATCCCCATAAACTACTTTAGAACCAAATGTCGCTAGACCTCCTGCAACGGGCTCCTCCAGAACATTAAGAATACCGCCACTGCTAAAGGTAAAACTGGTGGTAGTGGGTGTAGATATGACAATAAATCTTCCATTAAATGTGGTATCAATAAGGCCAGTGAAGAAGGCATCCACGCCCTCGACAATAACTGTATCCCCCGGCTGGGCATTGTGCGGACGGTCAACGGTAAGAGTGGCGAGGTTGTCCGTAAGCTGCTTACTGACAACATTTAAATTTCTCAGTCCGGGTAGCGTTGTGCGGGGGATGTCACCTCCCTGCAGTTCAAAAGTCACACTCTGCGCATCAGGTATCTGTGTTGCAATATGAATACCGTCCAGCTCTGGATCCACCTCAATAAGCTCTATCTCTTGACCCGGAATAATTTCGTGATCGTTGGCGGTCCTAATAGTTACTCGGCCCGCAGAGCGCTCTTTGGCGATAACAGATTCTTGGAACTCTCTAGCTGGCTTGATTATTTCACTAGCAAAATTAACCCCGCCTAGGTCATTTGAAACTTGGAACACAATATTACGTGCAAAATCATAGGTATCCACAAGGCTGCGACATGCCCCACTGGTACTAAAGCCAGCGCCGTTTGCCGATGTCGTGGAAAATTGAAAGCTGTTGGCAGACGGGACTTGAAGTATCTCTTGGACCCCATCTACCAAAGGACTGGTGAATGTTATTCGAATCTGATCCCCCACACGGAACCCATGCGCAATTTCAGTGGTGACAGTGCCGACTCCTCCAGAAACTTCATACGAAGATACCCCAACAAAATCAGACCCATACTGTATTGTTTGCCAGATATTTCGATGGTAGAAGTAGCTAAGAAATTCTCCTCCGGACACAGAGAGCTCTTTTTCAGAAACGCTGTAGCTCCTTGACCAGATAATTCCCCCCCACACGCAGACACTGTCGCGAAGAACGTATACCCCTGTGCGCCCGGGCATGGTGGCTTCGTATAAATCTAGTCCTTTGGTTGCCTCAATAAATGGGATTGTCCCACTAAAGCTGCCTGCTCTCCGGTTGGCCCGTTCAAAGGACACTCCGTTGAAGGGAACTTCACTAATGACTTCGTTACTCAGGAGGTCTGTGAGAAAGTATCGATAAATAGGGTTACTCACTAGGACAACCACCCAGACCTGTAAAAAATTTTAAGGGTGGCTGTCCCCTCCGGGTTTCCTGTGTCTTCAAACTCAATAATATTTTCTCCTGGCGCAAGCTGGATAAAATCAGCCAGCACGTCTACCCTCCCCCGCGCACCGCTAATTTCTCCATTGAAAGCAACTTCTTTATTTTTTGTGTCAATTTCTAGGATATCGGCATCTACGATGGCAGAGGCGCTTGACAGGCCGGGTGTGAATTTAACATTATTTTCTTTAATAGCGTTTCCGGCAGCCTGACGACGAGTTATCGCATCTGACACGGTAGAGACTCCAGTGGTCGATGTGAAAGGCAAGCTACCGGAAGCTCTTACAAGCCCCGCCGGGGAGACGACTGCACTAGTTATGCTCCCGGGCAGCTCTACATAGCCATAGTCAAGCCCGACAAACCCATCCGAGTCTTCTTCGGGTATTTCCTCTAGACCAGCTTCTTGCGTAAATCTGATTTGTTTAACGCTTGGAGTGGCTGTAATGGTGTGCAGCCCATCAAAATTAAACCCAACCCCAAAGACTCTAATTTTATCTCCGGTTGTCAGCCCATGGTTAAGCTCCGTAGTCAAAGTAGCTGTGGTCGCGGAGCGTTCACGCTGTGTGACAATCAGCGGCGTAAAAGCCTCTATGTTGGCTCCGACACTTTCAAATTCAAAGGTATTAAGAAAAGGGATATCACTCACTGTATATGTACCGTTAAACGCAGGATACCCGGTAATGGTCACTTGCTCACCAAAAATCACACCGTGGATGTTGTCTGTTGTGACGGTAACTAAATTTCCAATTCGAGCAATGGTATCTATTTTGCGACTAAAAGCCCTAACTCGACCATCGACTACAGAGGTTGACACGAGATCCCCCCCGGTGCTGCTAAATGTAAAAGTAGTTATGCTGGGCAGATTGATGATAGTGTAGGTCCCGTTGTACGTCTCATCTACACCTTCAATTTTAATTTCCTCCCCCTCGGCAAACCCATGAGGAGTAGAGGTAGTGAGGGTGGCTTGGTTGGCTCCACGAGCCGTGATAGTGACTTCCCTCTGTGTGGACCGGGCTCGGCGGTAGCTAAAAGTATTCGAGGTCACTCCGCTAAGGAAGTATCCTCCGTTAAGTGAAAGATCTACGTCAGTAACATTGATTGGTTCATCTACAACAAACCCATGAGGACTGCTTGTGGTTAGGGTGACTGTGTCGCCAGACATTGCTTTATTGGTGACAGCTCGGGAGTTGGTGCGGGTAATGGCACAGGTAAAAGAATTCTCAGTGGGTGTGGAGAGAATTTCATACTCTCCGTCATAGTTAATTCCGGTGCCAGAAATAGTGACATCTTCGCCCACAATAAATTCATGTGGATCACTAGTAGATATTGTTGCAATATTGGAAGCCAAAGAGGTAGAAACAATGTTTTTTGTTGGAGTTCTTTTACGTGCGTACTTAATCAGTCTGCTGCTTGGAGTGGCTGTTATTGTGTAAGTGCCGTCGAACGTAGCGTCTACTCCTCGGACAACTACGGAATCCCCTACGGAGTAACCATGGGCAACAGTGGTTTCTAGCTGAGCCTCATCGCTCTGAAGGGTTTTAAAAGTTACGGGAGCAATCGATGCGGCAACAGTGTTGTAAGTAAAAGTTGTACTAGTGGGGGTAGATGTGATGACCTGCTCGCCGTCAAACTCAGCGCCAACGTTGCTGATGAGGACCGTGTCCCCCACCCTAAAGGAGTGTTCGCTTGTTGTTGTTAGCGTAGCGGTGTCGATAAGAGTGTCTACGTTAAATGTCAGTTCTTTATTTACCACGGACCTGGCGCTTATGCCCCGGAGCGGCTGGGTGATAATAACTAGCCCTTCGGTAGTTTGGTTAAAAATCGTGCCAGGAGCCGCGTATGGACCCACAATCTCTAAGAAGCAAGGAACCGAGTAATTGCCCACATTAGTTAGTGTCCTGGCCCCTGTTGCCCCTGTAGCAGAGTTTTTTACTGGAATTTCAAATACTTCGTAGCCATCAGGATCTTCGTCGTTCCACAAGTACTTGATGGGGTCGGAAGCCCGAAGGGGAATTGTAAACTCTGTCCTACCACGCGCATTGACTACTTGGGTCTCAATCTGGTCTACCATGTACACGTAAGACGCACGTATTGGGCTAGACCCCGTTTTTAACCACGCCCCTTGATAGACCAAGTTACATGCTTCAATCAGCTTGTCTCGGGCTGCTTCTACTTTCGAGGGGTCTGTTACAAGAAAAGATCCTTCAATCTCGATAGATCGAGACATGTACCGTCCAGGCACGTCGTAGCCACCGTCTCCAGCGCTTCTGTCAATTTCTGGGACGTCTGCCGAAGGCGATTGCCACCAGCCATTAATCTCTGAAATTACCCAGACGACGCCGTCCTCATCGATGGTGTTAAAAATAAAATCTCCCAGAACAATGTTTCCCTCAAGCTTAAGCTTTTTAATCTCATCAGGGAAAAGCTCGGAGAGGCCGGTATTAACGTAATAGTTTTCCTCGGCTTGGGTAAAAGTATTAGACATTAAAGACTCCCTCTACGCATTTGAGACGCCATCTCCCTGGAGATTTTTCTGGCCAACTCGGTTTCGTTCATTCCTGGTGCTGGGTAGACATTGATGGCTGGCCCATTACCCGCAAGCATAGCAATCATTGCTCTGTCCCGTTTGGAGAGCCCGCTGGAGTCTAGCGGCTCTACACGCTCTGCCTGGCCCGCCTCACCAATAAGTGCCATTGTTCCACCCGCTGATGGGTTAACAATGCCACCCTGCGCCAACAACTGCAGAGGAGGTATACGATTTATTCTTAGGAACTCAGCACTTTTTCCGGCCATGTTTCCAAAAATAGGCCAATCTGGGAGTTTAATTTTAGAGACAAACCCATTCCAGCCATCAATAATTCCGTTAATTACAGAAATAAAGAAGTTTCCAATTCCTATACCTAAGTTAAAGAAAATTTTCTTAAAGTTGCCAATAGCTGAATTAAAATATTCTCCGGCTTTTTCGGTGTCTCCAGTGATTAGTGCCCAGACACCCATAAAAACATCTTTAATACCCTGAAAAAGGTTCCCTATAGCAGCAAAAATACTTCCAACAGCCTGAAGAGCTCCGCCGACAATGCCGATAATAAATCCGATAGCCGTAGCCACCCCACTCAAAGCTAT